>ENA-UOOM01001215-UOOM01001215.1-fermentation-metagenome-genome-assembly--contig:-NODE-1215-length-25574-cov-183.365532_pt1 | contig 25574 bp, 21 predicted proteins | sample MGYA00245781_ERZ724031 | MGnify/ENA primary metagenome ERZ724031 (study PRJEB28704, sample SAMN03018317) | fermentation metagenome | biome: anthropogenic terrestrial biome; feature: soil... | reverse complement strand
GTAGAAAAGCCAGAAAACTTCAAATAATTGTTTCATAATATTTTTATTATATGACCTATCAGTATTATTTTGTATAGCAAATAATTTTATCAGAGGGGGAATAGAAAGTGAAATATGAATACAAGTTTACAGAAGTTCCTTTAAGAGAAAATGGTTGGAGATCAAAGACAGGGGACGGATTTAATAGATGTAAAGAAATCATTATAGAAGAGGCTGCTAATGGTTGGAAATTAAATCAAATTGTAATTCCTGCAAACGAAAAGACGGGAGTTGCAATGCCTTATTGTTATCAAATTATTTTTGAAAGAGTTATAGAAGAATAATATGAATTAAAATGAAGTAAAACTTTCCATTTGGCTACACTTAGGGAAGCCTTGAGATTTGAGGCTTCTTTTTATTTTTTGAGTAGAAGTGGTTAAACGCGGAACTACCTTATAGAAGGTGGAGCCTATCAATAGATAAAACTTTTTATATTTATTGATAGATAATGTAATATAGAATACGAAGTATTAAGTGTTCGGGACAAATAAAACAATAAGCTTATTGGAGGAAGTGATGCAGATGAAAATTACGGAAGAAAATTTTATTGCTCAGCTAAGAAAACGAAATGAAAAGGCTTTAGAATATGTTATAGATAATTACGGGTGGGTTATTAAATCCATTGTAAGGAAGGACTTATATAACCTCAAAAACCATCAAGAGGAGTGTATAAATGATATACTTTTGGGAATTTGGGACAACATATTCAGCTTTGATGAAAATAAAAACAGTTTTAAAAATTGGGCAGCAGGAATAGCAAAATATAAAACTGTTGATTGCAGGAGAAAGTACTTAAGAGACTTAGAAAATGAAGATATTGACTGTATGCAAATAGCAGCAGAGGATGATGCTTACAAGGAAGTTACAAAAAAAGAAATAGATAAGGATATAGATAAGCTGTTAAATTGTTTAAAAAAAGAAGACAAAGATTTATTTATTAAGCTTTATGTTGAGGAGCAGGGGGTTGAGGATATAAGTAAGGAAACGGGATTGAAAAGAGAGGTAATTTACAACAGGATATCCAGAGGCAAAAGAAAAATTAAAAAGATGACTGATATTACGGAAAATAGGGGGTAATGAAATGGGAAAAAATATATATGATATGTTAAATGAAGTTGAAATAGACTTAAGTGAATATGAGAGAGAAGACTTCACTGACATTGAAAAAAGAAAAATTAAAAACAAATTTAAGAAGTCAATTAAAAAGAATAACTCTATATATAAAAAAGGTATCATAGCTGCTTCAATAGCATTGTTAATCATAGGATTTTCTGTAACTGATTTTGGTAATCATGTTTGGGCAAATGCAGGCACTTATGTTAATACTGTAGCATACGGTATAGGTAATTTTTTAGGGATAGAAAAGGACTTAGATGAATATAAAACAGTTATAGAGCAGCCAATAACTAAGGAGGGCGTAACTATTAAATTAAATGAAGTTATTTTAGATAACAATCAGTTAATAGTTTCAACTACTTTAAAATCTGATGAAAAATTAGAAGATATTTTTACACGATATTTTGGAAGTGTTTATATAAATGGGAAAAGTGCAAGTGATGGAGCTGGTGGCGGTTCAAAGCAAATAGATGATCATACAATAGAAGAAGTGATGACTTATAATTTAAATGGAGATTTTAGCGGCGATTTAAATATAAAGCTTGTATTTTCAGATGTAATGATTAATGGAAATACAAAAAAAGCAAAATATGTATTTAACTTTAAGACCAATGGAGATGAGTTAGCTAAAGATACTAAGGCTATTTTATTAAATAATACTTTTACGCTTGAAAATGGTCAAAACATTACTTTAGAAAAATACACCAGCAATAATATAGGACAAAGAATTTATTTTTCTAAAGGCTCTAAAGGGACTGACTATGATATGGTATTGAGAGGACATGATGATTTGGGGAATAAAGTTGAGTTTTGCATGTCCAGTGCAGATGCCAATAGCGGTATATTTAAATTAAATAATATTGATGGAAATCTTAATGAAAATGCAAAAACATTAACACTTACTCCTTATGCTGTTAAATTTCCTAAAAAAAGCGGAAAAATGAGCAATGATTTTAAACAAGTTGGTGAAGCATTTACAATAGATTTATCAAAATAAATTAGATACAGATATCGGCTAAAAGTACAATACAGGTACTTTTAGCCGATATCTTAATTATTTGCTAATAGAAAGAGAATACACAAAATTATTTACACAGCCAATGAAAAGGTAAGAAGCGTCCTAGACCGCATTTTCTATATTCATCTAGAATTATGGCTATTAATGAAAACTGGCGAACAATGTCCGCCCCTACGCGATTATTTTTGAAGCTTAAAACTTTTATATGTTATTCTCAAAAGAATAACTATACAAATTGTAGAAATTATTGAAACTATAATTCTTCTTTTATTTACAGGGTGTGGGGTAGGCGTACCCTTTTTTACAATTTTCACAGATTGGGCATGGATATCCATGTCGCCGCCATGCTCGCTGCACGCTCTGTTGAACGTTCCAGTTACTTCAATAAGATCCCCAGTATTATGATAGTTTCCATACACACTAATTTGGGCTGCATCATTACTATCCATCCATATACCCATCGGGAGTGTTCCATCACTTATATTTACCCAGGAGTGAGCCCCCCTCTTCATTGATTCGCCTATTGCCTCTCCCTTAACTGTAACTGTCTTCCCGTTATAAAGCTTCGCATTTTCCACAAGCTGATTGAAGGTTACCCCACTTTCAGCATTAGCTGTAATTACCACAAACAAAAACATTGTAATAGATAATGTTATTATCTTGAATATCTTCGACATAACTTTTTAATACCTCCAGCAATAAAGCCAATCAATGCAAATACAGACATAAATTCAAGCCTTCCAAGATACATGGCTATTATATAATATATTTTAAGGGCAGCAGGCACTGAAGGCGAAGTAATTCCTATGGAAAGCCCTACATTTCCTGTTGCTGATGCAGCTTCAAATGCAGCATTTGAAACAGGATACCCATAATATACTCCCATTGCCGTACCTATTGAAAACAATATGATATAGCAGATTATTATAAGTGCTGCACTTTTTACCATTCCATCCTCTAATATATTATCCTTCATATAATGGAACTTAAACACACTTACTTTTCTTTCAGACATTAAGAGTTTTTTAATATCTGCAATCAATCCTTTGAAAACTAGTCCAACCCTTAATCCTTTAAACCCTCCTGCAGTTGAACATGCAGAACCACCAATAAGCATTGCAATTGTCATAATGATTATTGCAAAATCCCCCCATTCAAGAGCAAATTGCCTTGAATAGACATTAGCAAAACCTGTTGTTGTATGAGCTGAAAGCAGGTTGTAAACTCCTTTTCTAAAAATCGCCATGGCATTTGGGTATACATTTAGTTTTGATAACCCTAAAGCTACAAAAAATGATGCAAGTGTAGCAGTTATAAAAAAGCTTTGCGTTTCAATATTCTTATATATTTCCTTCCTATTTCCCTGCCATATTGCATAGTGAAGCCCAAAGTTAAATGAGCCAACTATAAAGAAAATCATTGTAACAATTTCATAGGAAAAGCTGTGGTAGTAAAGCATGTTCTGTGACATTGGAGCAAAGCCCCCTGTACTCCATGCTGACATAAATATAAATAGACCATGAAAAAACGCTGATACAGGCTTTAGTCCAATAAACATACCATTTATCCAAAGTATTAGCGTTCCAACTACAAGATATATCATACTAATTTTCCATATTATTCTTGCAGTTCCCTTAACATTTGGAACTAGCTCAATGTCCTTTCCTTCTCCAACATACATCTTATAAGCCCCTGCTGTATCTCTTACGAGAAAACACAGTGCAAGCACAACCATTCCCTGTCCTCCAACAAAGGTTATAATATGTCTCCACATATTCATTCCAAGAGCTAAATGTTCAAGATCCTGAGTAAGAACAAGACCTGTTGTTGTAAAACCACTCATTACATCAAATATTGCATCAAGATAAGAACCAACATGGCCACTTAGCTTATATGGTATTGCAGATAAAAACATGAGCAAAAACCATGATAGGGATGCTATTATAAGACCATGCTTCCATTCTACCTTTACTTTGCCAACAGTATCCTTTCCAAAAAGGATAAATATCATTCCTATACCTGCTGAAATATCAATACTTATTATAAAGTCCAAAACAGTGTTCCATTCCTTAAATGCTATTGAGGTTATTATGGGCAGCAGCATAAGTGCTGCTGTCCATAATATTACATATCCCGTATAATAGCTGATTATCTTAAGGTTGCAAAACTTATTTTTATTTTCTACCATAAAATCACCTCATAATCAAGCTCATACCGAAAAGCATTACAATAAATATAATGGTAAAGCCAACTTCTGTCATAATACCATTAATAATCTTTTTTCTATTCAACATACTATCACTCTCCTAGGATGCACCTTTCTACCACTTTCTTGCTTTCAACAACAGTCATAATAATAAGCTTATCCCCATTTTTTATTTCAATTCCACCCTTAGGGAATATAACCCTATCGCCTCTTAAAATTGATACAATGACACATTCATAAGGAAGGTCTAATGAGCTTATTGTTTTTCCACAACATGGACTACTAGGGCTAACAATTCCTTCAGCTAAAATCATTTCACCCCTGTTAAGAGTTTGTATAACCTTTAGTTTGTCCTCTGCAAGCTGCCATTCTATTAGATTAGCAATAACCTCTGTACTGCATACAGTTCTATCAACTCCAAGACTTTTAAAAATAGGCCTGTTCTTAGGATTATTTATCCTTGCAATTGTTTTTTTAACATCAAAGCTGCTTTTAGCAATTTGGCATATAACAAGATTTTCTTCGTCCTTGCCTGTTACTGCAGCAACCATTTCGGTCTCTTCTATTCCTGCATCCTTTAGCACATCAAAATCCGTTCCATCTCCGCAAATTATATTTCCCTGAATTTCTGATGCAATTTTTTCACATACTGCACTATTTCTTTCTATTAGCGTTATATCATATTCCCTATCTTTAAGAGTTTTAAAAAGGTAGTAGCCAACCTTTCCGCCGCCTACTATTATTGCTTTCATACAAACACCTCCCCGGAAAGGGCTGAAGATAGCCTCTGTCTATCTTTTTTATCTATAACACATACAATTTTATCCCCAGACTGCAGATTATCATCAGCATCTGCAAGCTTAAACTTTCCATCTCTTAAAATTGATGATATTCTACAGCCATACTCTTTTTCTATACTTTTGATATCCTTTATCTTTTCTTTTTTAATAGGCATTTCTACTATTTCCATATTGTTATCTAAAACACTTATAATTCTTGAACTTTTTTCCGTAATTTTATTTCTTATCATCTCAAAACTGAGATTAACGGGGTTTATTGTTTCAATACCCAGCTTTTTATATATAAATTCCTTGTTTGGCTCACATATTCTGGCCATTACCTTTGGAACGCTGAATATATCCCTTGCAATTTGTGATGCCATTATATTAGTATTATCATCACTGGTAACCCCTATGAATACATCAGCCTTATCGATTCCCGCCTCAAGCAGGATATCATTATCAAACTCTACTCCCGCTATTCTTATCCCATTAAATCCAGTTCCAAGCCTATTAAGATTGTCACTGTCATTATCAATTATTACTACATCATTCCCTTTACTGGATAATTCTCTTGCAATGGTGCTTCCAAGCTTTCCACATCCGATTATTACTATATACATAAATTTCACTCCTACCATATTGTTAAATATTACATAGCTACACGGCTAGGAATATAGCCATTTAAATCCAATTCCTCTTCTTTGTTTTCAACTAACCTTTTCCTAACATTAAAAAGTTTCCTGCCATCATTTGTACAATAACAGGAGAAATCGTAATCCTTATCATTTCCCTTGCACTCTATTCCTGCTGCTCTCATAAATCCGCTGTCAAAGCTTGCGTCTAGTATAATAGCTCTTCCAAAGTAACTAACTTCGACATAATACCACGATATTTCTTTATTGCTCCTGCTTATGAGTCTTTTTGTATTATCAGTTACTAGTGCGCATTTTATATGGCAGTCAAATTCCCCTAACTTTAAAAGGGTATAAAGCAATATATTTTTATCTATATTATTTCCCCTGCCCATAACCAGTGTTTCAGATGCCCTCTGCATTGATGTAAATGTATCATAGTAAATTGAATTTTTAACATCGAAGAATATTCTCTTTAATTTTTCTACACCATATACATCATCATAATGATTCATTTGATTTATTATTGCATCATGATTTAAATCACAATAGCACATATACATAATAATTACCTCCTCGCTTATATATAAGGCTACATTGAAATAAGTTATGAGTTATAAAAACATTCTAATGATTTAGAAATGTTAATATAAACACATAACTTATCTTTTCTTAACCAAATTAATGTTGTTATTTACTTCCTTAATAACTATATAGATTATAGTCTCCTTTACACACTATCTAAAGCTTCGAAAAATTCCTGCTATGAAATTCTCCTGTGTATTAAATGCTGTTAATTCAAATTAGTTCACTTATTCATAGCGAATTTGAAGATATTTTTTAATTCTCTTAGGTATAGATGTTTGATTTTTATAAAATATTTGGCTTATCATATCTGTATCAACAATAATATAAAATGCGCATATATATAGGTAGAAATTCTATTACATTAAACATATTAATTGCACTAAAAATCATAGAATCGGTACTGTGCCATTAGTGAATTAGTGGGTATGATTTTGCATAAATGTTTGGGGCAAAGCAGTATATATAGAATTATTTATGCGAAACATATAGGTAAATGGAGGTTAATTATGTTTAAAACTTTAAAGGGTAAAATAACTGCTGTGTACTTTTGCCTTGTGCTTATGACTGCTGTTATAGGATTTACTGCAGCTATCAATCAGTATAAGCTTAGTAAATCAATAGATGGCTTAATGGTAAATAACTATAAGAGTATAAATGCTTCAAATAATATGCTTACAGCGCTCGAGAAAGAGAACAGTGCCATACTTGATTACATTCATGGGAATAAATCCGGGGGTATTGATTCTTTTTATTCAAACAATGATATATTTTACAAATGGTTTAATACTGAGTACAACAATATAACTGAAGCTGGTGAAGCACAGCATAATGAAAATGTCAAAAAGTATTATATACAATACATTAAGCTTTTTTCCAACCTTCAATTAATAAGCAGTAGTGGAGAAGCAAGTACTGTAAAGTACTACCAATCTGATATTCTTCCGGTATATTTACAAATTGAAAAGGAGCTTAAAGATATTTCTTTAATAAATGAGCAAGCTATGTTTAAGAGCAAGAATGCTGTTACTGAGGATACTTACAAATATCTCTATATAATAATAGCTTTATCAGCTGTAGCAGTATTTGCAGGATTATTTATATCATGGTTTTTCGTAAACAAACTTTTAAAACCTATATCTATGCTTACTGAAACAATGAAATCTGTTAAAGAAGGTAACTTAGACAAGCAAACCCCAATACTTTCAAATGACGAAATAGGAGACCTAACGCGTGAATTTAACAACATGACAAAAAGACTCAAAGGATTTGAAAGCAGCACCATGGGGAAGCTTATGCTTGAAAAAAATAAATCTATAGCAATAGTTAAGAGTATTTCTGATCCATTGATTGTTCTTGATACTAATTTTAAAGTAATTCTATTAAATGATGCTTGTGAAAAGTTTTTCAATATTGATGAAGGCAAAATGTTAAACAGACATTTCCTAGAAGCAATACCTGATGGGGATTTATATGCTTATATTTCGGGGGTTGTTGAGGATGGAAAAGAACATGATGAAAAAATAATATCCCTTCAATCAGGGAATAAAAACTACTACTTTAACATAGTTGTAAATGTTGTACAGGATGAAGATGCTAAGATGAATGGAATCGTATTGCTTTTTCAAAATGTTACTCAGTTAAAGCAGCTTGAAAAAGTTAAAACGGATTTTATATCAACTGTTTCACATGAGTTTAAAACCCCATTAACATCCATTATGATTGCTGCAAGTTTAATGACCAAAGATAATGTTGGTACCTTAAATGAGAAACAATCCAAAATAGTATCTACAATAAAAGAGGATACTGAAAGGTTATCAACCCTTATAACTGATTTACTTGAGCTTTCAAAAATACAATCTGATAAATCCATCTTCAATATGGAGCTTTGCTCTATTGAAGATATAATATTAGCTAGTGTTAAGACCTTCCATGAACAAGCTGAAAGCAAAAAGATAAACCTATATTATAAGGTAGAAGATAATCTCCCTAAGGTTAATGTAGATTTTGAAAAGATAACTTGGGTTATAAATAATCTTGTATCCAACAGTTTAAAGCATACAAGTGCAGGTGATGAAATATCCATATCGGCAGCATTAAGAAATGGAAAGATATATACAATAGTTAAAGATACAGGAATAGGTATTCCTGAAGAATTTCAAGAAAAAATATTTGACAAGTTCGTCCAGATAGGTGAGTCTGATTCGGAATCCACAGGCTCAGGTCTTGGCTTAACAATTGCAAAAGAGATAATTGAAGCTCACGATGGAAACATATGGTGTGAAAGTAAGCTTGGCTTAGGAAGCACGTTTACATTTACATTACCAGTTGCAAACGTATAGACAAATGGTAGGAATAGCAAATATAAGGCATGTTCAAGGAAACAACTATAATATGTAAGGTGGGATCTTGTAATATAATTAAAAGAGGTGGCAATATGAAAAGAGTTCTTGTTGCAGATGATACAAAAAATATTAGAAACTTGATTACGACATGTCTTGAGCTTGATGACTATGAAGTATTAACCGCTAAGGATGGTCAGGAAGCCCTTGATTTGATTCAAAATGGAAATATTGACCTTGCATTTATTGATATTAAGATGCCAGTTATAAGTGGGACAGAGGTGCTGCGAAGAATAAGGGCCGAAGGTATCACGATTCCAATTGTCATTATGACTGCCTTTGCTACTGTAAAAAATGCTATTGACTGTACAAAGTTAGGTGCAGTTGCATATCTTCAAAAACCCTTTACTGCTGATAAAATAAACAGCATTCTTGAAGAAATGTCTAAATACAAAGATTGCTGTACCCAAGAGGAAGCTAATATCCAAGCTGCAGAACAATTGATTGAAGATGGAAAATATAATAATGCTTATGAAGAGCTTAAAAAAGCTCTCTCAATTAACCCTTCTAATGGGCGTATATACTATCTAATAGGCGTTGTTTATAGTAAGAAGGGAGAAGATGACATGGCCAGAAAGTTTTTTGAAGGGGCAAAACATTTCGAATAAAAATTTGGGACAGATAAGTATTCTTCTTTTACAATAGATTTATCAGAATAAATTAAATATAGATATCGGTTAAAAGTGCAATACAGGTATTTTTAGCCGATATTTTTATTTTTTGAATAAAAAGGGAAGGAGCGTCCCATTTTAATAGGAAGGGAAAATACCTTGCGTTAAACTTGCCACTTGTCACTTGCCTGGCACTTGAGGAAAGTAATTACAAGTATGCTTCCATTTGTAAGGTGGTATGATATAATGTAATATATTGGCTTGGAATAAGGAGGAATAATATTATAAAGTGTTCCAATTTATAAGCAAATGTAAGTAATATAAAAGTATTGTAAAAGGCATAAATGATGAGGAGTCTTATTAAACATAACTAAAAATCTATTTTAATAGAATAATGGTGCTTAATTAAGCAACTGAAGGGGTGTGATGTTTATATGTATAAAAAAATACTCATGTCGATTTTTACAGTATTGCTTATATTGACTTTGACATCCTGTAACCAAAATCATTCTGATGATACAAGTTCTGCTGATAATAAAAAGAGTAATGAAACTTCAAGCAGTACACAGGTGGCGCAGCCACAAAACAATGAAATTGAAACAAAAATGAACTATAAGGTAAACAATGAAATTGAAATAGGAAACAATTCCGATATAATTGCTAAGCAAGGTGTATTTAAGGATAAAGTTTATCACAGAAATTGCATAGTGCCGCTTGGTACTGACAAAGAAGGCAATTTTATAACTTTTAACCTTAAAACAAACAATATAGAGAGCATAGATTCGAAAAACAATCTATCTGTACTTTTAAATATAATGGAAGGACGTAATAATCATGTGTATACTATGAGAAAGTTTGGAGATATAGTTGCATGGTCTGAATGTCCTCATGCTGATGTAGATCCGGATGAAACTCGTGGTGCTAATTGGGGATTATATTTTGCTGATTTAAGTACAAAAAAAATAACAAAGATAGATGGCTACAAAGAAATAGATGTTCCTGAAAATGCTCAGTATAGTTACTTTGTACCAAATAATGTTTTTATATCGCCAGACAGAATATCTTATATTTCTTGGGATTATTCTCCTGATGGTAAGGTAACTAGTGTAATTAAATTATACACAATATCTTCGGGAAAATTAGAAATAATTGATTACCTAAATGAAGATATAACCAAATATATATTTGGAAATCCTCATATATCAGGCGATAAGATGGTTTGGTCTAAGTCTTTAATAAATCCAGATGGTACATATACTGGGTATTCAATTCTTTATGATTTAAAAACAAAGGCAAAACTAAAACTTAGTACCAAAGAAAATATTATTAATCCTACAATAAGTGGGAATTATATATTTGCACAAGGTGTTCCTAATAAAACATTTTATGATTCAGAAGTATGTATTTATGATATTAGTAAAAATGAATGGATTTATAAAATAAACAATGGTTATTCTGAATATAGTGCACAGTACGATGTTAATTTAACAAATTTAGATGCAGTTGGTAATTATTTATCATGGTATATCGGAGAATCAAATTCATTGGTACTATTTAACAAGGAAGATAATAAATTATATAATATTATTCCGTATTCAGAGAAGAAAGAAATTAACAATGTTCAGTTATTAGATGGAGGATTATTAACTTGGTTTAAACACCCAATCGGATCTGATAGGTCTAAATCTGAATATAAATATATTTTTTTAAAGTAATAAAGAATGATTATTTAAATAGTAGTGATAAAGAAAAAATTAAGATTATAAATAATAGAAAATAGAGATATTAAAAGTAATAGGAAGCCTTAAAGTTTGAGGCTTCTTTTTGTATGTTAGAACTCAGTAGAATTTATAGAATTTAGGGACACATAACAATTATTGCCCATAACAAATACAAAATTGGCCAATAGAGGCAAGCCCCCAACCTTTGACCTAAAAAACAGTAAAAAATAGGGACGGATAAGCATTCTTCCATAAACAAACTGATGACAATTATTATGAATAGTTGTTATATGTCCCTTAAAGCAATAAGGAGGTTATAATATTGGGGATAAAAGCCTTGTTATAGATTCAAGGGTTTTACTCAATCGGCTTCTATGTTTAAATTCCTCAATATTGATTTCCTTTGAATACTGCATATCAATAAAAAATTGATTTTCTAGCTTATTTGTAATTTCGCTGTTATATATAAAGGCGTTTGTTTCAAAATTCAATTTAAAGCTTCTTATATCCATATTTGCAGTCCCCACACTGCAGACAGAGTCATCTGCCATAATTGCTTTGCAGTGTAGAAAGCCATTATCATATAAGAAAACTCTTACACCAGCTTTTAATAGCTCAGTAATGTAGGATTGAGCGCCCCAAGCCATAAATTTATGATCTGGATTTTTAGGGAGCATAAGCCTTACATCCACACCTGAGAAGGCAGATATTTTTAATGAATCTAAAATATTATCATCTGGAACAAAGTAGGGGGATTGTACATATAATGATTTTTTAGCGTTATTTATAATTTTTACATACCCATTTTTAATATATTGTTCATTATGGTCAGGGCCGCTTGAAACTATCTGCATCCCAACTCTGCCAAGAATGTTTTCCTTTTTTGGAAAATAGCTGCTATAATCTTTAATATCCTCTTTAGAGGCATAAGTCCAATCCATTAGAAACCTTGCCTCTAAATCATTAACAGCATTTCCTTTTATTCTCAAATGTGTGTCTCTCCAATAGCCAATCTTCTTATTTTTTCCGATATATTCATCCCCTACATTAAATCCACCAAGGAAAGCAACCTTTCCATCTATAACAACTATTTTTCTATGGTCTCTGTAATTAATTCTTTTATTTATATAAGAAAAGTGGCTGGGAAAGAAAGAAGCATAGCTTCCCCCTGCTTCTTTTAAACCTTTTAATATCTTATCCCTGTCCCTTCCTAATTTATTTGAGCCCATAGCATCAAATAAAAACTTTACTTCTACGCCTTCCTTTGCTTTCTTTGTTAAAAGCTCTATAAGCTCATGGCCTAAATTGTCTGATTCAACTATATAATATTCCATGTGTATAAATTTTTCAGCATTTCTTATTTCTTCAAAAAGGTCGTTAAATTTATCTTTTCCATCAAAATATAATTTAACATCATTCATTTGAGTATACAAAGATTTTGCATTTCTAAAATTCATTTTAATGATATCCTTATTTTCACGGGAGTTTGAATCATAAATATAATTTTTAGTTATTTTATTTATATACTTATTCTTTTTCTCATCATCAATTATTTTTTTACTAAACATCTTTCGATAGCTTAAATCTTGCCCAAAAAAAAGATAAATTAAAAATCCAACTATAGGAAGTACGGTTAAAATCAATATCCATGCCCATGTAGTGGTAGGATTTCTCCTTTCAAAAAATATTAAAAATATAATTAAAATGATGTTTATTATTAAAATCAAAGTGCCAAAAGGTATTGGTAATTTCATAAAAATCCTCTCCCGTAATATTTTTTATCCGATGGCTACTATCCGTAATCCCCCGCTTGACGCAAGGAATAACGGCTGCTACGCCCCTGGATTGGCTCTTCTAAGACTCAGTTGGAGAAAGGTATTCCTTATAAGCAAACTCCATCTGAGTCTAAGAATCACTTATCTATAACTTCTATATAATGTATTATATAGAAGTTATAGATAAAAGTAAAACTCAAGGGCATATAAGAATTCTTCCGTAAAAACTTGAAACGAGTAAGGAGTTAATTTTTAAAGGGTAAACAATCTAATGATGACGATGGGAAACAGTTGTTATATGTCCCTTAAAATGATAAGATTATTTTTGGCAATTTAAGTTGAATGGAGATGATTATTAATGCGAAAGTTGTTTAAATATTTAAAGCCATATGAGATGTCTGTAGCAGTGGTTTTGGTACTTATTTTTTTCCAATCCCTTTCTGACTTGTATCTGCCTACTTTGATGTCGGATATTGTTAATAAGGGCATATTCAGTGGGGACACAAATTATATTATAAGAGTTGGGGGGAAAATGCTGCTTGTGGCTGCAGTGGGCACTGCTTGTGCAGTTTCAGCCAGCTATTTATCCTCAAAAATTTCATCAGGGTTTGGCAAAATCCTCAGAAAAGAGGTTTTTAGTAAGGTTGAGAGTTTTTCTTTAAATGAGTTTAATAATATAGGAACAGCTTCTCTTATTACAAGAACTACAAATGATATTACACAAATTCAGCAGGTATTGCTTATTATATTTCGTATGATGGTTAGTGCACCTATGATGTGCATAGGCGGAATTATTATGGCAGTATCAAAGGATGCAAAGCTGTCCCTTGTTCTAGTAGCTGTTTTGCCAATAATTGCATTACTAATTTATGTTATAGCCAATAAAGGGATACCACTTTTTAAGGCAATGCAAATTAAAATAGATAAATTGAATTTGGTTGTTCGTGAAGAGCTTACTGGTATTAGGGTAATACGTGCATTTAACCGCAGTGATCATGAAAAAGGCCGATTTAATAAAGCAAACTATGATCTCACTCAAAATGCCGTTAAGGTTAACAGAATAATGGCTGCTCTAATGCCTCTTATGATGCTCATTATTAATTTTACAACCATTGCAATAATTTGGTTTGGCGCAAAAAGAGTAGACGGCGGAAATATGCAAATTGGAGATTTAATGGCATTTATCCAATATGCAATGCAGATTTTATTTTCACTTATAATGGTTTCAATGATGTTTGTTATGATACCTCGTGCTTCAGCTTCAGCAGATAGAATTAATGAGGTGCTTGATGTTAATCCTGAAATAAAAGATGCAGAAGCAACTAAAAATGCAGATGATAAAAAAGGGTTTGTTGAATTTAATAATGTTACATTCAGCTACCCGGGAGCAGAAAAGCCTGTTATAAGCAATATTTCATTTAAGGCAAAGCCTGGTGAAACAGTTGCTGTCATAGGGGGTACGGGTTCTGGGAAATCAACCCTTATAAACCTTATTCCTCGCTTTTATGATATTCAAAGCGGGAGCATTTTAGTTGATGGCGTTGATATTAAGGAAATGTCCCAAGAAAGCTTAAGGGCTAAAATTGGTTTTGTTCCCCAAAAGACTGTGCTTTTTACAGGCACAATTTCGGAAAATATAAGGTATGGAAAAGAAGATGCAACAGATGACGAGGTAAGGCATGCAGCAGAAACTTCTCAATCCATGGAGTTTATTGAGAAAATGGAAGATGGTTTTGATTCTGTTATTGCACAGGGCGGAACTAATGTTTCCGGCGGACAAAAACAGCGTCTTTCTATAGCCCGCGCTCTTGTGAGAAAGCCTGAAATATATATTTTCGATGATAGCTTTTCAGCACTGGATTTTAAGACAGATGCAAAGCTCCGTGCAGCTTTAAAAAAGGAAACAAAGGATTCTACTATGATTATTGTTGCACAAAGAGTAAGCACTGTTATGGATGCAGATAAAATTATAGTTTTAGATGAGGGCAAAGTTGCCGGAATTGGAACTCATAGGGAGCTTTTAAATACCTGTGAGGTATATCATGAAATTGTATCTTCACAGCTATCGGAGGAGGAGATGATGGCATGAGCGAAAAAAGAAAAGAACAAAGACAGGGAAAACATAAGGGCCCCATGGGAGGTCCTCCTATGGGAAGACCGGTTGAGAAAGCAAAAGATTTTAAAGGGACAATTAAAAGGCTTATGCAATATTTAAAGCCTCGTGAGTTTCAAATTATAATGGTATTTTTAATGGCAGCTTTAAGTACTGTTTTTGCTATTTTAAGCCCAAAGATAATGGGTAAAGCTCTAACTAAATTATTTGATGGAATAATTGCCAAACACATGGCTTTAAAGATAAATAAACCTGTCCCTGCCATTGATTATGCATATATAACCCGAATACTCATAATTTTAATCCTGCTTTATGCTGCAAGCGCGCTTTTTAGCTATGTTCAGCAATATATTATGGCAGGAATTGCACAAAATATAGTTTTACAAATTCGTAAGGATATAAATGATAAACTTTCACGTTTACCACTTAAATTTTTTGACTCACACACTCATGGTGAAATATTAAGCCGTGTTACAAACGATGTTGATAATATTGCCTCTACACTGCAGCAAAGCTTGACTCAGCTTATTACATCCATTGTAACTATAGTAGGTGTTATAATCATGATGCTTACTATAAGTCCTCTTATGACTCTCATTGCTTTTGTAACTTTGCCACTTTGTGCCATCGTAACAAAGCAAATAGCATCACGTTCCCAAAAATATTTTGCAGAACAGCAAAAGGATTTAGGAGAACTAAACGGTCATGTTGAGGAAATGTACACAGGGCATAAAATAATAAAAGCTTTTGGACATGAAGATGAATCTATTGACAAGTTTAATGAAATAAATGAAAGACTTTACAAAGGAAGCTGGGAGGCACAGTTTATTTCAGGGATAATAATGCCGCTGCTCAACTTTATAAACAATATAGGCTATGTGCTTGTCTGTGTAGTGGGGGGCATTATGGTAACTAAAAGGAAAATTGAAATTGGAGATATTCAAGCTTTTATTCAGTATTCAAAGCAGTTCACTCAGCCAATAGTTCAAACTGCCAATATTATTAATATCCTTCAATCTACTGTAGCATCAGCTGAGCGTGTTTTTGAGCTTTTAGATGAAACTGAAGAAATACCAGATAGGCCTGATGTTAAGGAGCTTAAATCTGTAGAAGGCAATGTAAAGTTTGAGGACGTTAAGTTTGGATATAATGAGGATTCAATTTTAATTAACGACATGAATATTGATGTGAAAAAGGGACAAAGCATTGCCATTGTAGGTCCAACTGGTGCAGGAAAAACCACCATTGTAAACCTATTAATGCGTTTTTATGAAATAAATGATGGAAGAATAACTGTAGATGGAGTTGATATAAGGGATATAAGCCGCAGAAATCTGCGAAGTATTTTTGGAATGGTGCTTCAAGATACATGGCTGTTTAACGGCACTATAAGGGACAACATTGCCTATGGACGTGAAAATGCATCGGAGGAAGAAATTATTCAAGCAGCAAAGGCTGCCCATGCAGATCATTTCATTAGAACTCTTCCTGAGGGGTATGACACAGTATTAAATGAAGAGGCTTCTAATATATCCCAGGGTCAAAAACAGCTTTTAACTATTGCTCGTGCAATACTAGCAGATCCCTCCATATTAATTCTTGATGAAGCCACAAGCAGTGTAGATACAAGAACAGAAATTCATATACAAAAGGCAATGGATGCTCTTGCAAAGGGAAGAACAAGTTTTATAATTGCCCACAGGTTATCTACAATTCGTGATGCAGATTTAATATTGGTTATGAATAATGGAGATATTATTGAAAAAGGCACCCATAAGGAACTTCTTGATAAGAAGGGCTTCTATGCAGACCTTTATAACAGCCAATTTACCGGAGCAAAAATAGAAGAAGCAATATAGCAGTGGAACGGCCAAGGCCGTTCCCTGCTTATTTTAGAACTGTTTTCATAAAAAAGTCATGAAAAGCTTTCACATCAACATCTGTGCATACCTCACAGTTAAAACTTTCTGTGTATCCTGTGAAAACGTCAGCACAATCTACAGTTACACCTCGTGTTAAATCCCCAGTACATTCAATATCAATTTTTGTTTTTCTTATCTTTAAAAAGTTAGGATTAATTATATAGCCAAGTGCCAATGGGTCGTGAAGAATTGGTGCACTTATGTTTGCCCCTGGGCTGTTAAGCCACATTTTTAAAAGCTTTGATAAATAATAAGTTCTTACGTTATGGGTACTATATAGTTTTTGTAAATCTTCCTGTGATGTCTTGCATTTTAAAGTCACATCAAGACCAACCATGACTATTGGAATACCTGAGTTGAAAACTATTTTTGCAGCTTCAGGGTCACATCTTATATTCCATTCTGAGTAAGCTCTTGAATACATACCCCCCATTAACACTATCTTTTCTATATTTTTTTTAACATATGGAGCTTCTTTTATAATTTTAGCAATATTTGTAAGAGGGCCTATAGCAAGAATGATTGCTTTGTTTTTAGATAGAATTTCAGAATAAAAATCAGTGACAATGGTATTTATATCCTCATTATGGCAGGTTAAATCCGTACACTGACAGGGTATTTCATCCGTGTTTACATTGTTTACTATAGGTTTTCCAATCCCTGATACAACAGGAATATCTTCTCTTTTATATACTTTTAATAGATTATTTAAAAGTTTTGTCCGAAGAGTGGTATTTTTAAATACAGTAGAAATGCCTAAAATATTAAACTCATTTGAATTTAGAGATAGTGCTAAGGCTAAAGCATCATCAATATCATCGCCGATATCCGTATCTATTATTATGTTTTGCATCATATCAACCCCTTAAATTAATCTAATAGCTTAACCGCCCCTAATTTCCAGGCGCCTAAACTGGGATATATAAGCTCTTTTGTGGCAACTATAGCTTAACTGTCCCTAATTACTAATTACTAATTACTAATTAAATTTATTTTACATAGTTTATTTTTTAATTCAATAGCTTTTTTAAAAAAGCAATTTGACCATATTTATAAATCAAAATATTCATATTTTCAGATTTTACATTATGTTATGATTTTAATGAAAATTAAAATTAACAATAAAGGGGGAAACAATCGATGAAAAAAGTAATAGCATTATTATTATCAGCTTTGATGCTCACTTCTGTTTTTTCTGGATGCGGAAATAAAGAAAAAACAGAAGACGAAGCAAAAACAGATGGGAAAGAAAAAGTTGAACTATTCCAGATAAAAAGAGAAGCTGTTGACACCTTTAATAAGATGATTGAGGATTTCCAGGAGGAAAATCCGGAAATTACCATTGAACAAAACAATGTTCCTGATGGAGATAAGGTTCTTCCAACAAGAATGGCAAGCGATGATACACCTGCAATATTTACACAATGGCCTAATACAGCTGAATTCAGAGCACAGGTTAAAGATGGATATGTACTTGATTTGTCAAACGAAAGTTTTATAAAAAATATAAGCGAAAATGTAATCAAGGATTCTGCAATAGATGGAAAAACTTATGCATTACCTATTTCCCTTAACACAATGGGTGTATTTTATAATGTAAAAATGTTTAATGATTTAGGAATAAAAGTTCCAACCACATATGGCGAATTAATTGATGCATGTAAAAAAATAAAAGCTGCAGGGAAAACACCAATAGTTTTTGCCGATAAAGATGCTTGGACTTGTGGACAGACAATGGAACTTTTTTATGGTAACTTTATGAAAGATGCAGATGCAACATTTAAAGATGCAATGGACGGAAAGAAGCACTTAAATGATGATGCAGAGCTTAAAAAAGTTGCTAAAAAGATATTAGAACTACATCAGTACAGCAAAGAAGATCCACTTGGTACCTCTTATGACGATGCTACAAGAGCATTTGCAAATGAACAGTCAGCTATGTTTATACAAGGTATATGGGATATCCCTTCAATAAAGAAGGCAAACCCAAATCTTGAATTTGCAATGTTCCCAATGCCAGCAGATAAAGCTGAGGACACAAAGGTTATTGTTGGTGTTGACCTAGCTTTAGCAGTTTCAAGCAATACTAAGAGCAAGGACAGCGCACTTAAATTTTTAAATTATATGGCTGACCCTAAAAATGCTCAAAAATATGCTGACCTTGATGGCTCAATATCCGCTGTTAAAGGCGTAAAATGCCAAACTAAGGAAAGTAAAGCACTTGTAGATATGTTAAATCAAAATAAGACATTCCCATATTCTGAAGGGAATTGGGTACTTGGCATTACACCAGATCATCAAAAGGTAGCTCAAAACTTAATTGCTCAAAATAGTGTTGATGGATTTTTAAAAGACATGGACTCAGTTTTCTTTGGGAAAGCAAAAAAATAATGAGGAATGTGATTGATGATGGAGATTAAAAAAGGTATAAATAGTAAATATGTTTATTTCCTATTTACACTGCCTGCTTTAATATTGTATTCAGTATTTTATGTATGGCCTGTTTTTACAGGCCTTTATTACAGCTTTACTGATTGGAACGGTCTTTCAAAAAAATATAATATAATAGGTTTTAAAAATTATATAAATATTTTAAAGGATGATAGGTTTAGAAATTCAATAAGTCTTACATTTTTTTATACAATATTATTAGTTGTATTTGTAATGGCAATTGCTTTAGCTCTTGCATTGCTTTTAAACTCTAAGATTAAGCATAGAAATCTATATAGAGCAATTTACTTTTTCCCTGCAATATTAAGCTTGGTTACTGTCGGTCTTATTTGGAATCAGATATTTTATTCGGTTATTCCATCTATAGGTAAGTCACTTAATATTTCATGGCTCAGCCATAATATTTTGGGGAATGCAAAGACAGCAATTTTTGGGGTACTGATTGTAAATGTATGGCAGGGGATTGCTATACCAATGGTAATAATTTTAGCAGGACTTCAAAGTGTTCCTACGGATTTATATGAAGCAGCTCTTCTTGATGGTGCAAGTGCTTGGGACAAATTTAAGAATATAACCTTTCCCCACATTGTGCCAGTGCTTAATGTTGCTTTAGTAATTACTATGAAAGCAGGATTTACAGTCTTTGATTATATTCAGGCAATGACTGGCGGGGGTCCTGGGTATGCAACAGAATCAATAGGAATTTTGATATATAAGCATGGAATGACAGAGATGAAATTTGGCTATGGAGCGGCTGAATCTTTCATATTATTTTTAATTATAGCTTTGATATCCTTTATTCAAATGAAATATTTGGATAAGAAGGGGGCTTAAGAATGGATAGCAAGGGTAAATTATCTAAAATACTCACCTATACTATTTTAACTGTTGGGACTTTATTTATACTCGTCCCCATGTATGTAACTATTGTTACTTCCTTTAAAACCCCTCAAGAATGTTCAAAGAGCTTTTTTACACTGCCAAGAAGTTTTTATCTGGGGAATTTTAAAGAGGTAATAGGCAGGGCACATTATTGGACATATGTAAAGAATTCAGTTGTTATTACAGTTATTTCTGTTGCTGTCATAATATTTTTTGCGCCCCTTGTATCTTATGCTATTTCAAGAAATTTTGAAAAGAGGTATTACAAGTTCTTGTATTTTTATATAATAAGCGGCATATTTGTTCCATTTCAAGTAATAATGCTGCCAATTGTTAAACAGATGACAAAATTTAAAATGATGAATCAATTTGGAATGATTGTACTTTATATAACCCTTGGGCTCATTCAAAGTATTTTCTTATGCGTTGGATATTTAAAGTCAATACCAAAGGAGCTTGAGGAAGCTGCTTCAATTGATGGATGCAGTCCGTGGAAGACCTTTACTAAGGTTATATATCCTCTTATGTCACCAATGGTTGCTACAATATTGATTTTAAATGCACTTTGGATATGGAACGACTTTCTTCTTCCACTTACTATTTTGAATAAAACACCAAATATGTGGACATTACCTTTATTTCAATACAATTTCAAATCTCAATATAGTTTTGACTATAATCTTGCTTTTGCATCATTTACATTATCAATGCTGCCTATTATCGTCATTTACGTATTTACACAGAAGTATATTATAAGCGGGCTTACAGCAGGTTCAGTAAAAGACTAATGCTAGAGAGAAAAAGTTTCCTCTGGTTTTTACTATAACATAATATTATGATTAAGGTGAACTAAGTTAAAGCTTGTTATTGAAACTCTAGTGAGGGATGCTACCCACTGGATTGGCTATTTTAAGATCCAGATGGAGAAAGATTTTTTAAGCAAACTCCACCTAAGTCTAAAAATTACTTAATATTGTAGGGAATGGTTAATTAATATGATTAAAAAGTTTAAAGAATTTTATTCTAAAATAATGATTGAAAATAAATTTTTTATTAAATTATTAATTGTTACGTTATCTATTGAGCTGGCTGTAGTTTGCCTAATAAATTATAAGATATTTAAAAATACAGAGGATAGATATATAAATATAGTAAATCAAAGAAATGAACAGCTTGATAATAATTTAGATAATTTAATTGAAGATATAGACAGGGTATCTTTCTTGCACATTATGGATAAAGAGATAGATGATATTTTAAACAAAGATTATAAGCAAAATTCTTATGAGTATATACTTGATAAACGAACAATTGATAATGCTATATTTCATTCCTTAAGGCTAAATCCTAATATATGAGGCATAACTATTGTGGGCAAAAATGGTAATAAGTATAGCAATACATCAGCAGATAAAAACTATACAAATGATACTAAAAAGTGGCTTGGGATGGCTTTATCTTCTCCAAATAAAAGATTTGTTACGCCTTCATATACAGCTGATTTTAGCGGTTCTAAGTCAGAATTTATCTCTATTGTCCATGTTATGAAGGACATTGGAAAAGATGATTTTATTGGTTATGTGCGTATTGATATGAGCTTTAATGCTATAAAAAACTTGATAACTGAAGATCCATATACTAAAAAGGAAATAGGCAGCGTGATAATTGGAAATCAAGGAATAATGTTTCATGAGCAAACAGTAAATATTCCTGATGTGAATTTTCAAGACAAGCTGTCTGACTATTACAATAATGGAGGAGAATTAGGCAAGAAAATTTTAAATTTTGATAGCAATAAATATATTGTGTGTGCAGCTAAAAATAATTCTACAGGTTGGATATTAGTGAATTATGTTCCACTCAATATTATTCAAGGGGCTTTAACTAATAGTATAGGGATTTACCTAATTGTATTATTTGCTATAATACTGGCTTCTATTTTCTTAACTTATTTATATTCTGTGAGAAATGCAGGGCCTATAGATAATCTTATAGAATCAATGAGCAATTCTGATGCTGGAAAGCTTATTATGGTTGAAGAAAGCAATATAAAAAATGAAGAATTAAAAAAGATAATCAATAACTATAATCTTATGGTTAATAGACTCAATGTAAGCATTGATAGGGAATATAAGTTTAAAATAAATCAAAAGAAAATGCAGCTTAAGATGCTTCAAGCACAGATAAATCCTCATTTTTTATATAATACCTTAAATCTTATAAGTTCTCTTTCAATACTTGAAGGTACAGAATAAGTAGCTGAGATTTCAAGCAAGCTTTCTTTGCTGTTAAGGTACAGCCTAAACAGCCCTGATATTGTAAAATTGCATGAGGAACTTTCGCAGGTAGAAAATTATATATATATTTTAAAAATAAGATTTCCAGAGAAAATTAATTTTAAAATATATATAGATGATGATGTTTCAAATTTTTATATTCCTAAGTTTATAATTCAGCCCATAGTTGAAAATGCTGTTAAGCATGGCTTAGAGCCAAGGGGGCAGATGGGAACAATTAGAATAGAAGTCCGCAGGGCAGAGAATTTAACGATTTCTGTTGAAGATGACGGTGCTGGAATACCTGAGGATAAACTTAATTATATAAATAAGTGTTTAGCCTGTGAATCTGATTATAAGCCTGATAGTAAGATAGGTATAAATAATGTGAATTTTAGAATTAAAGAATATTATGGAAAGGAATATGGAATAAATATTTTAAGCAGTGAAGGTAATGGAACAAAGGTTACAATTGTTTTGCCTATAATTAAAGAAAGTGAGGCAGAAGTATGAACGTAATAGTAGCAGATGATGAATATTATGCAAGAAAAGCACTTATAAAGATGATAAAAGATTGGGGACAGGATAATATAGAAAATATTTGGGATTTTGAGAATGGGCAAGATGTGGTTAATTTTATGGAAAAGGGAAATATCCCTGATGTTATTTTTACTGATATTAAGATGCCTGTCCTTGATGGACTCGGCCTCCTTGAATATATCAATAAAAAGAAGTTAGATGTTCATACTTTTATAATATCGGGATATTCTGAGTTCTCTTATGCTCAAATGGGAATTAAGTACGGATGTAAAGATTATATTTTAAAGCCTATAGATAAAATAGAATTAAATAAAACATTAGACGAGGTATATGGCAAAATAAAATATAAGTCATTTGAGCATAAATTTAATTCTTTAGTATATGAAAGCGATCCCAAATATTCATCTGATGTGGATAAGATTTTATTAAAAAGTAAATATAGTATTTGTATTATTAAACATTTTTATAAAAATGAAGATATTTTAAAATTTTGGAATGAAGCTGTGAAAAATAAAAATATGTTTAGCTCTTATTTATTTAACAGCAGCAATGAAAACGAACTTATCTTTCTTAATGCAAATGATACTTTAAGTAAAGATGATTTTTTAAAGTACCAGATTAAAGCTGGTGATTATTTTATTAAACAAATTAAAAAAGAGCTGAAATTAAGTGCTTTTATTTCTATAAGCGATGTTTATGAGAAGTCTGAAAATATAAAAAAGGCATATTTGGAATCCAAGATGCTTATGAATTATCGATTTATAAATGAAAAGGGCATATATACACCAGCTTATTTTAACGATTATTCAGGATACGACAATGAAATTTTAAGTAAAATAAAGTTGAGCTTTTATAATTATATATTAAATGGGAATAGTTATGATGCTGTTAAATTATTAGATGAATGTTTAAAAAATATTCAATCTGCTAAAATTTCAGTATGCTTTTTAAATGATTTTATTTCATGTGTTATTTCAACTATAAATTGTGCAGTTGATTATTTAAATGATGACGAAAATAAAAAGGATAAGGTGAAATATATTTCACCCATTGATTTAAATTTATACAGCAATTTTGATAGTTTAAAGGCTGCCATAAGTAGCTATGTATATTCAATTTGCCATGAGTTTGAAAACAAAAAAAATAAAATTGATATTATAAAAGCAACTGAAGATTATATAATGAATAATTATTGTTATGATATTAAATTAGAGGATATTGCAAAGAACTTTTTTATTGATGTATCTTATCTAAGTAAGATGTTTAAAAATCAAGTTGGCTGCAATTTTAGCGAGTTTTTGCAAAATGTGCGGCTTTCTAAAGCTAAGGAAATGCTTGAAAAAAATGAAGATTGTAATATTACAGAAATTGCAAATGCTGTAGGATACAACGATAGTTCTTATTTTATATCTTCTTTTAAAAAGGTTTATGGCATGACGCCAAAAAAATATAAATGCAATATGATGGAGTGCAGTAAAGATGAAAAAATATGATTATTTTAAAAGAGTTTTATCATTTAATATTTTAGATGGGTATGTAGTTTTTGAAATTGAAACATTGTATAAAAACAGGGCAAACTTGATTTTATATATGGATGATAATGGCATACTAAGGCTTATGTTTTATAGGGACGGGTACAATAAGTCCAATAAAATAGTTGATTTTAAGCCTATCCATGGGAAGATTGATGCTTACGATAGGGATAATAAAATTGTAGTTAAAAATGGAGATTATTGCGTTTTAATAAATAAGGATCCTTATAATATTTCTTTTATGCATAAAGGGGAATTTGTACTTAAGGAACAAATAAAAGATTTTGATGCAGATGATCATTTTAAGATTTATCCTTCAGGGTTTGTACTTGATGATAATATGTGCTGCCATGCAAATTTCAATATTACATCTGATGAGCATTTTTATGGCATGGGCGAAAAATATATGGGGCTTGATAAGCGTGAAAAAAATATAACATGCTGGCAGAGGGATGCACTAAGTACAAGCACTGAATATGCATATAAAAATATTCCTTTTTTTATTAGCACAAATGGATATGGCTTTTTACTAAATAGTTTTGCACGTTCTAATTTTGATTTTGGTTACAGCTCAGGTCTAAGTTTGAACATTACTTTAGAAGAAGAATGTATGGATTATTATGTATTTTTAGATGAGGACTATAAGAAAATATTGGATAAGTATACCCTTGTTTCGGGGAAAACGCCAATGATACCTAAATGGGCTTTTGGGCTTTGGATGTCAAAATGCTCCTACATGAGCCAGGATGAAGTGCTAAGCGTGGCTGAAAAATTAAGAAAATATAAGATTCCTTGTGATGTTATTCATATTGATTCATGGATGAGGAAAGCTTCAGCAGGTGATTTGTGCTGGGACAGGAAAAGATATCCTAATCCTGAGCTTATGATAAAAACCCTTCATGACATGGGATTTAAGCTTAGTATATGGGTTTGGCCCTATATCATGGAAGGCTGTGAAAGATACTATGAAG
>ENA-UOOM01001213-UOOM01001213.1-fermentation-metagenome-genome-assembly--contig:-NODE-1213-length-25589-cov-13.886230_pt1 | contig 25589 bp, 17 predicted proteins | sample MGYA00245781_ERZ724031 | MGnify/ENA primary metagenome ERZ724031 (study PRJEB28704, sample SAMN03018317) | fermentation metagenome | biome: anthropogenic terrestrial biome; feature: soil... | reverse complement strand
CAGTTGTTGACAATTCGGCCCAGGTCCTTTTTGACGACTTCGTGATCCACTTCCAGCAGGAACATGTCATCCAGCGTCTCGCGGGGCTGGAAGCCCAGGTCCTGCGGAATGACTTCGTTGAAAATCAGGCGGCCCAGCGTGCAATCCACCAGTCGGCGGACAGTTTCACCCTCAAAGGTGCGTGTCATGCGTACCTTGATGGGGCTTTGCAGGGAGATTTCACCATTGAAGTAGGCGAGCTCCGCCTCATCCTTGGAGCCGAATACGCGGCCGGCGCCCTTGGCATCGTCATCCTGCACCGTCAGGTAGTGGCAGCCAATGACCATATCCTGCGCGGGGGAGACAACGGGTTTGCCGTCCTGGGGCTTCATGATGTTGTTGGCAGCCAGCATGAGGAAGCGGGCTTCCGCCTGCGCCTCCACCGACAGCGGCACGTGCACGGCCATCTGGTCGCCGTCAAAGTCGGCGTTGTAGGCGGTACATACCAGCGGGTGCAGCTTGATGGCCTTGCCCTCTACCAGCACCGGCTCGAAGGCCTGAATGCCCAGGCGGTGCAGCGTGGGGGCGCGGTTCAGCAGCACCGGGTGCTCCTTGATGACGTTTTCCAGGATGTCCCACACCTCGGGGCGCACCTTCTCCACAGCACGCTTGGCGGATTTGACGTTGTTGCTGATGCCCAGCTTGACCAGGCGCTCCATCACAAAGGGTTTGAACAGCTCCAGCGCCATCTCCTTGGGCAGGCCGCACTGATGCAGCTTAAGCTCCGGGCCCACCACGATAACCGAGCGGCCGGAGTAGTCCACGCGCTTGCCCAACAGGTTCTGGCGGAAGCGGCCCTGCTTGCCCCGCAGCAGGTCGGACAGGGATTTGAGGGGGCGGTTTCCCGGGCCTGTCACGGCGCGGCCGCGGCGGCCGTTGTCAATCAGGGCGTCCACAGCCTCCTGCAGCATGCGCTTCTCGTTGCGCACGATGATATCGGGCGTACCCATCTCCAGCATGCGCTTGAGGCGGTTGTTGCGGTTGATGACGCGGCGATACAGGTCGTTCAGGTCGCTGGTGGCGAAGCGGCCGCCGTCCAGCTGCACCATGGGGCGCAGGTCCGGGGGAATGACGGGCAGCACATCCAGAATCATCCACTCCGGGCGGTTGTTGCTGGTGCGGAATGCCTCAATCACTTCCAGGCGCTTGATGGCGTGGGATCGCTTCTGGCCCTCGGTCTCCTTGTCCTTTTCCTTTTCGATCAGGACGGCGATTTCGGCCTTCAGATCAGCGCTGAGCTGATCCAGATCCAGCTCCTTTAGCAGGGTCTTGACGGCCTCGGCGCCAATGCCGGCGCGGAAACTGCCTCGCTCGGAGACGTCCTTCTGCATAATTTGGCGGTAGGCGGTATCGGAAATCAGGGCATTGCGCTCCACCTTGGTGAAGTCGGTGTTGCCCGGATCAATGACGATATAGCTGGCAAAGTAGAGCACCTTCTCCAAGTTGCGCGGGGAGATGTCCAGCAGCATGCCCATGCGGCTGGGGATGCCCTTGAAGTACCAGATGTGGCTGACAGGCGCCGCCAATTGGATGTGGCCCATGCGCTCGCGGCGCACCTTGGCGCGGGTGACCTGCACGCCGCACTTGTCGCAGATTTTTTCCTTGTCGCGGTATTTGATGCGCTTATATTTTCCGCAGCTGCACTCCCAGTCCTTCACGGGGCCAAAGATCTTTTCGCAGAACAGGCCGCCACGCTCGGGCTTGAGGGTGCGGTAGTTGATGGTTTCGGGTTTGGTTACCTCACCGAAGGACCACTTAGAAATTTCCTCCGGGGAGGCCATGCCGACTTGGATGGATTCCAGATTCGTCAGTTCAAACATATAGCTCCTCCTGTCGGGCTTTACTCAATGTCATCGTCGTCAAAGTCCAGGGTGAGGTCATCGTCCACATCGTCTTCCTCATCCTCGTTCAGGCTGCGGCTGTCATCCACCTCATCGGCCAGGGACAGTTCTTCATCGCCCAGGCTGAGGTCATCCAGATCGATGTCCTCCAGCTCCTCATGCACAGCGGGCACACCGCCTGTGGTTTCGTCGCGCCGGAGGGTGACAATCGGGGTTTCTTCCTCTTCGATTTCGCGGATGATGATTTCCTGGCTGTCCTCGCCCCATACCTTGATATCCAGGCTGAGGGCCTGCAGCTCCTTGATTAGCACCTTGAAGCTCTCGGGGATGCCGGGGGTGGGTATGGACTTGCCCTTGACGATGGCTTCGTAAGCCTTTACGCGGCCCACCACATCGTCGGACTTGACGGTAAGGATTTCCTGTAGGGTGTTGGCAGCGCCATAGGCTTCCAGCGCCCACACTTCCATCTCACCAAAGCGCTGGCCGCCAAACTGGGCCTTGCCGCCCAGGGGCTGCTGCGTAACCAGTGAGTAGGGGCCGGTGGAGCGGGCATGCATCTTGTCGTCCACCAGGTGGTGAAGCTTCAGGAAGTACATGTAGCCCACTGTTACTTTGTTTTCAAAGGCGTCGCCGGTGCGCCCGTCGTACAGCACAGACTTGCCGTCCGCGTTGTAGCCGGCCTTCACCAGGCACTCCTCAATGTCTACCTCGGACGCGCCGTCAAATACCGGGGTGGCCACATGCCAGCCCAGGGATTTGGCGGCCATGCCCAGGTGAACCTCCAGCACTTGGCCCAGGTTCATACGCGAGGGCACGCCCATGGGGTTAAGCACGATATCCAGCGGTGTGCCATCCGGCAGGAAGGGCATATCCTCTTCGGGCATGATGCGGCTGACGACACCCTTGTTGCCGTGACGGCCGGCCATCTTGTCACCGACGGAGATTTTGCGCTTCTGTGCGATGTACACACGCACCATCTGGTTGACGCCGGGGGACAGCTCATCCTTGTTCTCGCGGGTGAACACCTTGACGTCCACCACGATGCCGCCTTCGCCGTGGGGCACCTTGAGGGAGGTGTCGCGCACCTCGCGGGCCTTCTCACCAAAGATGGCGCGCAGCAGGCGCTCTTCCGCCGTCAGCTCGGTCTCACCCTTGGGGGTTACCTTGCCGACCAGGATGTCACCGGCACGCACTTCGGCGCCGATGCGCACCACGCCGAATTCGTCCAGGTCCTTGAGGGCATCCTCGCCGACGTTGGGAATATCGCGGGTGATTTCTTCCGGGCCCAGCTTGGTTTCGCGGGCTTCGGATTCATACTCTTCAATATGGATGGAGGTGTATTTGTCCTCTTTGACCAGCCTCTCCGAAATCAGGATGGCGTCCTCGTAGTTGTAGCCTTCCCAGGTCATGAAGCCAATCAGCACGTTGCGGCCCAGGGCAATCTCGCCCATGTCGGTGCTGGGGCCGTCGGCCAGCAGGTCACCTGCCTCCACCCGGTCACCCATGCTCACACGGGGACGCTGGTTGATGCAGGTGGACTGGTTGGAGCGGGCAAACTTGGTCAGGCGATAGCGGTACAGCTCGCCCTTGTCATCGCGGATGGTGATTTCGTCCGCCGACACATGCTCCACCGTGCCGGTGTGCTTGCTCAGCAGCACCACGCCCGAGTCATGCGCGGCCTTGTGCTCCATGCCCGTGCCGATGATGGGGGCTTCGGGGGTGAGCAGGGGAACAGCCTGGCGCTGCATGTTGGAGCCCATCAGCGCGCGGTTGGCGTCGTCGTTCTCCAGGAAGGGAATCATGGCCGTGGCCACCGATACCAGCTGCTTGGGGGATACGTCCACATAGTCCACGCGGTCGCGCGGCACGCTGATGACGTCCTCACGGTAGCGGCAGGTGATGCGGTCATTGATGAAGCTGCCGTCGGGGTTGAGGGGCTCCATCGCCTGGGCGATGTTGTAGTTGTCCTCTTCGTCGGCGGTCATGTAGACGATGTCGTTGGTCACCCGGTGGGTCTTAGGGTCGACCCGGCGGTAGGTGGCCTCGATGAAACCATACTCATTGATGCGCGCATAAGTAGCCAGCGAGCCAATCAGGCCGATGTTGGGGCCTTCAGGCGTTTCGATGGGGCAGATGCGGCCGTAATGGCTGTAGTGAACGTCGCGCACTTCCATGCCCGCGCGGTCTCGGTTGAGGCCGCCGGGGCCGAGGGCCGACAGGCGGCGCTTGTGCGTCAGCTCGGCCAGGGGGTTGGGCTGGTCCATGAACTGACTCAACTGGGAGGAGCCAAAGAACTCTTTCACCGCGGCAGATACTGGGCGGATGTTAATCAGGTCGCCCGGCTTGACGTCGTTGGCATCCTGAATGGCCATGCGCTCGCGCACCACGCGCTCCAGACGCGACATGCCGATGCGAATCTGGTTTTGTAGCAGCTCGCCTACGCTGCGCAGGCGGCGGTTGCCCAGGTGATCGATATCATCCACCTGCCCCACGCCATAGGGCAGGCCAAGCAGGTAGCTGATGGTGGCCACGATGTCATCGATGATAACGTGCTTGGGCACCAGCAGCGAGGCGTTTTCGCGCACCAGGCGCAGCAGGGATTCCTCGGGCACGCCGTCAATCAATTGTAATAGGGTGGGCAGGTGCACCATTTCCAGAATGCCCGCCTCCTTGGGGTCAAAGGGCAGGTAATCGCTGGCGTCGGCAAAGTTGTTGCCGACCACCTTGTGCACGTGGTCGCCCACCTGGATGTTGACGGCGTTGATGCCGGCGTTCTGGATGGCCAGCGCCTTTTCGCGGCTGATGACCTGGCCGGATTTGACCATCACCTCACCGGTGCTCTCGTCCACCACGTCGCCCGCGGCCACCTGGTCGACAATGCGGGCGGAAACGCCCAGCTTTTTATTGTACTTATAGCGGCCCACGCGCATGAGGTCATAGCGCTTGGGGTCAAAGAACAGGTTATGCAGCAAAATGCGGGCGCCCTCTTCCGTGGGGGGCTCACCCGGCTTTTGCCGACGATAAATCTCAAGCAACGCATCCGTCTGCGAGCGGATGTTGGCATCGCTGCGGCTGATGGTCGCCATCAGGCGCTCATCCTCACCCAGCAGGTCGACCAGCTGTTGGTCGGTGCCGTAGCCCAGTGCCCGCAGAATGACGGTGATGGGCAGCTTGCGGGCGCGGTCGATGCGCACCCACAGGCAGTCGTTGGAGTCGGTTTCATACTCAATCCAGGCGCCCCGGTTGGGGATGACCTGGGCCGAGAACAGCTCTTTGCCCGCCTTGTCAATCTGCATGGTATAGTAGCAGCCGGGCGAGCGTACAAGCTGGCTTACGATGACGCGTTCAGCGCCATTGATGATAAAGGTACCGTGCTCGGTCATCAGCGGAAAGTCGCCCATGAAGACGTCGGTTTCCTTGATTTCGCCGGTTTCCTTGTTTTTGAGCCGCACAAACACCTTCAGCGGCGCGGCGTAGGTCAGGTCGCGCTCTTTGCAGCGCTCAACAGTATTTTTGGGTGTCTTGTCAAGTGTGTAGTCAACGAACTCAAGAATTAAGTTCTCGCTGTAGTCCGTAATCGGCGAAACGTCCGCCAGCACTTCCCGGAAATCCTCTTCCAGGAATTTGCGATAGGAGTTCTTTTGAACCTCTATCAGGTCAGGCATGTCCAGGACCTCGTCGATGCGAGAGAAGCTCATGCGTTTGCGCAGCTTTCCCATGTGGACTTCGTGCATCATAAAAGCTATCACCCCTCCAATGCTGCCCGGCTGTGAGACACAGGCACGACGCGCTATCAGAACAGCGAAAGCGCATACAAATGCCCTGCATCTTGCGATACCGATGCAAGGATAAACTATACCACCTATACAACATGAAGTCAAGGGGAAATCACGCTATTTTACTATGCTTCTGCAAATATTTCAAGCACAAAAATTTGTGATGTTCAATCACAAGAATTGTAACAAAGTTGTAATATAATTTCATCATTTGTTGATAACATCGATGCACTATGATATCATGCAAGAAAATGGTGTCTGATGAGGAGGTCGGGGAAAGGAGGCACGCATGCGCAGGCTGGCAGCCGCAATGTGCGCGATTGTGTTGCTTCTTTCAGATTGGCCCGCTTTGGCAAACGTGGAGAACCCTGTGTTGCTGCGCGCGCTGCTGATCGGGGCCGACCGTTTCCATGCCATGCCAGATACAGAGCCGGCCGCACGGGATAATCTGTATCGGCTGGCCGCGGCACTGCGCCGTGATGAGCGTGGGTACCACGCTATTCGCATCAGCCTGAACGAATATCGGGACGCTGAGGACTTTTCTCAGCTTGTACAGAACAGTTTCCGAGGCGCGGACAGCAACGATATATCCTTGTTCTATATCACCACCCACGGCTTGTACGAGACGGGGTGGCCGCCAATGCGCTTTGCCATGGTGCTCAGCGATGGCACAGCCGATTATGCGCTGACCGCGCAGGAGCTTCACGCGGCGCTCAAGGACATCCTGGGCTTGAAAATCCTCATCATCGATACCTGCAACGCCGGCGCGTTGATAGATCGCGGCATGCCGGGGGATGGCCTGCAATCTTTGTTCGCAGGCCAGGGTTTCAAGGTGCTGACGGCCTCCGGGGGCAGCGAGCCCAGCTATTTCTGGTCCACCGGCCAGGGCAACTACCGTGGCGGCAGTTATTTTGCCGACAGCCTGCTGCAAGGCATATCGTCCACCGGGCGCTTTTCAGCGGATGCCAACCGGGACGGCGTCATTACACTCAGCGAGCTATATTCATACATGCTGGCCAGTTATGGCGTGGCCACCCCGCAGGTATATCCCAGGGAGGATGACACCGCGGTGCTGAAATACGCGCAGAACGCGTTGACACCGTACCCCGCCGTCATCAGCCACCTGATCCTGAGCGATACCGTCTTTTCGCCGGACATGCCGACGCTTGATTTTTCCTATACCCTCAACCGTCGGGCCAGGGTAGCGTACCAGCTGATTTATCAACAGGAGGACAGCTGGCGCTTCGCCGCACCGCAGATGATTGCGGCGGGCGAGGAGCCGGACGGCGAGAGCGCGCCCGGGCGAAAACAAAAGAGTTTGCGGGTGAGCATGCAGGGGGCAGACACCTATGGCTACGCATTGCTTTTTGTCACCACCGTGCGGGAGGACAGCGCCACCCCGCACGTTCAGGCACTGCTTGCCGTGGAGCCCGGGCAGGGCGACCCAAAGCTGCAGATAGAACCCGCGCTGGAAGCTTTCAAGCCGAATCGGGGAGAGGAGCTGCCCATCTTTGTGCGTCATGCGTTCCCCCTGCGGTTGACGGTGCGCGTGCTGGACGCGCAGGGGCAACTGGTGCGCGAACTGGCCAGCGGCAGCGCCACCCGGCCGCAACATCTGCCGGGCGGCGGCAGCGTATACTATTGGACAGGAAAAGACCGGCAGGGCAATGTATTGCCAGCCGGTCAGTATACAATAGAAGCATCGGTTACCGTGGGGGGACAGTCATACAGCGTGTGCAGTGCGCCTGTTACCCTACAGTGATAAGCTTACCATTCAATCCCTTTGCGTGCGGGCAGCCCCTCGTCGTAGGGGTGTTTTTTTGCCTGGATGACGCTGACATAGTCCGCTTTATCCATCAGGGCTTCGGATGCGCCGCGGCCGGTGACGACCACTTCGCCGGTTTTGAGCGCCTCATCTATCAGCCGCATGGCGTCCTCCTGGGGCACCAGGTAATGCGCGGTGGCGACCGCCAACTCGTCCAGCACAGTCAGCGCGGGTTGTATGCGGTGAATTTCGTCGATAATCCGATCCACCTCGGCGGTTTGCTCCTGCTTGGTGCGCTGCAGCTCTTCCTCATCCATCTGAAATGTGAACCGATTCATCACGGCGCCCTGGTGGATATGCGCGCCCAGCTGCTGCAAGCCCTTGAGTTCACCAGAGTTGGGCTGCTTCATGAATTGAACCACCAATACCGGTTTGCCATAGCCCAGCATGCGCAGCGCCAGGCCCATGGAGGCTGTCGTTTTTCCCTTGCCATCGCCGGTGTAGACATGCAGTTTGTTTCCCTTTTCCATTGTTTGCTCCTTTCGTGTTGGACAATCCACTTCCCCGTAGGGTATAATGTAGCAATATTAAATCGCAAGGATAAGAATGCCATGAAGTGTCAGTTTTGCAATTCAGAGGATAGCCGCGTCGTCGACTCACGCCCCACGGATGACGGGGCCAGCATTCGCCGCCGCCGCGAGTGCATCAGCTGCGGCCGCCGGTTTACCACATACGAAAAGGTGGAAACCGTTCAGCTGCTGGTCATCAAGAAGGATCAGACGCGTGAGCTGTTTGACTCCGGCAAGATTCGCGCTGGCATCATCCATGCCTGCCACAAGCGCCCTGTGGCCGCCAAAGAGATTGACCAGCTTGTCACCTCGGTGGAGCAGTTTGCCTACAACAGCATGCAGCAGGAGATTACCACCCAGCAGATTGGGGAAATGGTGATGGACGCGCTGCGCAAACTGGATGAGGTGGCCTACATCCGCTTCGCTTCGGTGTATCGCCAGTTTACCGATATCCCCACCTTCATGCATGAGCTCAAGCGTCTGATGAACGAGGACAAACAGGTCGAGAATTAATCACCGGATTCCCTGCCTGCGCCACCGCGATGCGGTGGCGTTTTTGTTTTCAGCGGGAGATCTGATCCAATGTCATGGAAAAGCCCGGCACAAATTCCTGCAAGAAATCCCGTACCTCGGGCAGGTCAATGGCGTGGATGCTGGCCTCAATGCCCGTTTGCGCCTCACGGAATTCCCGGTTGCCGGCCTTCAGCTCCTCCAGACACTTGATGTAGGCGCACAGGCGGTCAGCAGCCTTCACCAGCCGCCACTCGGGGGACTTGGTGTCCGGCGTAATCAGGGGCACATAGTCCGGCGTCAGGTCATCAGGCAGCATGGAGAGCAGACGGCTGGCTGCCACGGCCTCAATCTTGCGATACTCTGCCTTGATGGCCGGGTTGTTGTGCTTTACCGGGGTGGGCAGGTCGCCCGTAATCACCTCGCTGGCATCGTGGTACAGCGCCAACGCCATGGTGTGCTCGGCATCATAGCCCCGCTGATAGCGCTTGTTACCAATCAGCGCCAGCGCGTGGGCAATCATGGCGCACTGCATAGCGTGTTCCATGTCATTCTCGGGCATGGTGTTGCGCATCAGCCCCCAGCGGGAGATGAAGCGCATCCGGGACAGGTAGGCGAAGAAATGAAAAGCCATAACTCTCCTTAATCGTCAGACAATGACAACTTCTGCGGCTGATGCCCGCAGGCGGGCAGGAAACGATGGAAGAAATCGTCCGCGGCCAGCTCCACGCTGCGGTGATTGACACCGGGATGAAACAACAGGCGGGGAAAGTTGAGCAAGGCGCTGTCGATGCCCAGTTGAATGCGGTGCTCCGTATCGAATACCAGCCCCAGTGGGCTGACCGCGCCCGCCTCCAGCCCCAGCATGTCGGGCAGCAGTTCGCTTTTTGCGAAACTGAGCCTCGACACCCCCAGCAGTTTACTGACCACCGCCGTGCGGAAAGCCCGGTCGTGCCGCAACAGCACCAGGTAGAACGCTGTCTCCTGCCGGTTGGTTAGAAACACATTCTTGCACATGGCGGCCTGTGTCCAATCCACCCCTTCGATATGCTGGCAGGCTTCGATGGTTTCCTTGGGTTCGTGCTCGTAGAGCACATAGGGGATGTTCAAACGCCGCAAATATTGCAGGATGTCCTCACTTCTGTCCATGTTTGTCCTTCTTTTTGCGGATATTGCCTTCAAACCCAAGGCTGCCCGGACGGTAGTACACCGTGTCCTCAAACCCTTGGGGCATATAGTTTTGCTCCACCCAGTGACCGGGGAAGTCGTGCGGGTACAGGTAGCCCGAGGTATCGTTGATGCGCTGATGCCCTGCGTAGTGCCCGTCGCGCAGGTGCTCGGGTACCGCGCCCAGGTTGCCCCGCTCGGCATCGGCCTTGGCCTGCACCATGGCCTCCACCACGCTGTTGCTCTTTGGGCTTTCGCAGATGGCGATGATGGCCTGGGTGAGGGAAAGGCGCGCCTCCGGCATGCCGACAAACTCCAGCGCCTGGGTGGCGGTCACGGCCTGCACCATGGCATCAGGGTTGGCCATGCCCACATCCTCGCTGGCGTGGGCAATCAGCCTGCGGGCAATCAGCCGAGGGTCAGCCCCCGCGTACAACAGCCTGGAGAACCATAGTAGCGCCGCGTCTGCATCCGACCCGCGAAGCGATTTGCAAAAAGCGGACAGCATATCATAGTACAGCGAGTCATCCACTTTGATGACGGGCTTTTGTATGCTGTCCTCCGCGATGGCCAGCGTGATGTGTATCTCGCCGCCTTGGGTGGGGGTGCTTAGCGTGGCCAGTTCCAGCGCGTTGAGGGCCATGCGGATATCCCCACCGGAGGATTGTACCCAGTGACGCAACGCGTCCTCGTCCACCCGCACGTTCATCTGGCCTACACCATGTTGCTCGTCGGCAATGGCGCGCTCCAGCGCCGTTTGCACATCTTTGTCGCCCAGCGGCTCAAAGGCAAATAGACGACAGCGGCTCACAATGGCGGGCGTCATGGCAATCATGGGGTTTTCGGTGGTGGAGCCGATGAAACGAATCAGCCCTTCTTCAATGGCAGGCAATATGCTGTCGGATTGGGCCTTGTTCCAGCGATGGCATTCGTCCAGCAGCAGATAGGTGGCTTTGCCGTACATCTTTCGGCGGTCATCGGCTTCCTTGAGCACCTCGCGCACCTCGGCCACGCCGGAGGTAACGGCGTTCATGCGCACAAAGGCGGCCTTGGTCATCTGCGCGATGACATAGGCAAGCGACGTTTTGCCGCAGCCGGGCGGGCCGTAGAAGATGCTGCTGGTCAGCTTGTCCGCCAGGATGGCGCGGCGCAGCAGCTTGCCCGGCCCAACAATGTGCTTCTGGCCGATGAACTCATCCAGCGTGCGTGGACGCATCCTGTCCGCCAACGGCTGGTTGGCGGTGTTGTTATAGTCAAATAACGTCATGTTCTTCCTTCATATTAATGAGCAGGCCTTTGCCATCCCCGCTCCAGCGCCATTGGTGCGGCAGGTCGTTCAAAGCGCACAGCATGTGCAGCACGGCAATGCCGTAGTTGATGCCGCCAAAGCCGCGGCCGCTCAAGCGCATGGTGTTGCCTGAATAGGAGAAACGCCAGGGCTGCGCGTTGATGGCCGACGGGGCCTGGCGCGCGGCTTCCGCTGCCTGAAATGCCCAGTTTGGCCATTCCGCCGGGTCATCCAGGCAAAGCTCCTTCAGGGGTTTGCGCTTTCTGTCCCCAGCGCTCTGCGGGGCGGGATGTCCAAAGGGGATTACAGCTACTACCTTTTCACGCCCAACCAGGGGGATGTCGACAGCCGAGCGGCGGAAGTTGCCGGATACCCAGCAGCTGCCCAGGCCCAGGCTGGTCATCTCCAGCACCAAAGCCTGACCGGTGATGCCCGCGTGCAGCGCCGCATGCTGCACCGCAGGGTCAATGATGACGGCCGCATATTGGGCCGCGTATTCGATGCGCGGCACGAAGGGAATGGGGAAGAAGAGGCGGTTGCAATCGCACTCGGATAACACAAGCCGCACGCCCGGCAGACCGGCGCGCGCAGCGGTGTAGTCCAATGCACTTTTTTGCGTCATGTCAGCCGGTGCGCTGAAACTGCGGCAACTGAAGCGATGCGGAATCGCTTCTTGCCAGCGCTTGCGCTGCGCGCTTGAAAAAAAACCTTCCCAGGCGCAGGTTGACATGGATTTCCCCCCTTGCATGCCATCAAGTGTAGCATGAAGGGGGGATGAATTCAAGGAAGTTTAGGGGGCTGTGGCCTGTGCTTTTCGGCTGCCCAGCGCGTCCATCGAACGCTCTTCACGGAACTGGGTGGTGTACAGCTGATAATACTGTCCGCGGGCGGCAATCAGCTCATTGTGGGTGCCGGATTCAGTAATCTGCCCATCGTCAATCACCAGAATGCGATCCGAATTGCGGATGGTGGACAGCCGGTGGGCAATGATAAAGCTGGTGCGCCCGGCCAGTGTGCGTTCGATGGCGTGCTGTATCATCATCTCGGTCTCTGTATCCACCGACGAGGTGGCCTCGTCCAGCACAAAGATACGCGGGTCGTGGATGATGGCGCGGGCGAAAGAGATGAGCTGTTTTTCGCCGGTGGACAGGCGGCTGCCGCCCTCACCAACCTGCGTGTCATAGCCCTTCTCCAGCTTTAGGATGAAGCCTTCGGCGTTGACCAGCTGCGCGGCGCGGCGCACCTGCTCATCGGTCGCGTCCTTGGCGGCGTAGCGGATGTTATCGGCAATGGTGCCGCTGAACAGGTGCGGCTCCTGAAGCACATACCCCAGGTTGGATTGCAGCCACAGCTGGCTGCGCTCGCGGTAATCCACCCCATCGATGAGGATGCTGCCCTGCGTTGGCTCGTAGAAGCGGCAGATGAGGTTGACGATGGTGCTCTTGCCGGCGCCGGTAGCGCCCACCAGGGCGATGGTCTGTCCGGCCTGCACATGCAGGTCGAACCGCTTGAGCACCTCCTCGCCGTCCTTGTACCTAAAGCCCACGTCGATGAAATCGATATCGCCATTGATGGCGGGCCAATTCTCTTTCTTAGGGTGGAAGTTGTCGCCAAACTGTGCTTCCACTTCCGGTGTGTCCTGAATATCCGGCTGGGTGTCCAGCAGCGTCAGCACGCGCTCGGCGGCTGCCTGGCGGCGCTGAAACTCGGTGAACGTGCCCGCGATATTTTCAATGGGGTGGAAGAACTCCACCACATACCCGATGAAGGCAGCCAATGAGCCCAGGCTCATCGCCCCGCTGATGGCCACACCCACGCCGCGCGTAAGTACCAATGCGGTGACGATGGAGGCCACAAAGGTGACCAGGGGGAAGAACAGTGAGGACAGCACCGAGGCATGGATGCTGCGCCGGCGAATGTCGTTGGTCAGCACGTGCAGTTCCTGGTTGTTCATGTGCTCCCGCACCAATGTTTTGCTGGTCTTGGCGCCCATGATGCCCTCGTTGAAGGCGGCGGTAATCTGGCTGTTGACGCGGCGGATTTTGCGGTGATTGGCAATCATACGCTTCTCAAAGAAGAAGGCGATGGCCAGCAGCACGGGGATGGAAGCCAGCACAATCAGGGCCAACTGCCAGTTGATGAGGAACATCGATACAAAGCTTGCCAGCAGATAGAAGGATGCCCATACAAAATCCAGCATCCCCCAGCCCAGCGCCTCGCCAATCTGGGCGGTATCGCTGGTCAGGCGGGTGAGCAGGTTGCCCACCGGCATGCGGTCATAGTAGGAGAAGGGCAGCTCCTGCAGCTTTCTGAAGCCGCGCGTGCGGATATCGTAGTTTACGTGCCACTCAATGTGCCCGGCCAGATACAGGAAGCCATATGCGGCGGCGAAATCCAGCACCACCATCAACAGCAGGCACAGGGCGATAAACCAGCCCAGGTTGCTCGTGTTGCCTTTGACCACGATTTCATCAATGGCATAGCGGGTCAGCAGCGGCTGGACGGCTTCCAGCACGCCCAGCAGTATCATCATGACCATGCACTGGCCGATTTTGCCCCAGTGCGGGCGGGCCAGCCGCAATACACGCTTCCACAGGCTGAGGCTCAGCCTGCGCGGCGCCTCCTGTTGTTCAAGTTCGTACTGCATCAGGCCATCACCTCCTCTTGGCTGGACGGCGCCAGGCCGTCCCCACTTTGTATGTCGTAAATGCGCTTGTATAGACCGGGTCGCGCGATCAGCTCCTCATGGCGGCCCATATCGGTGATGCGGCCATCCTCCAGCACCACAATCAAATCGGCCCGGCTCAGCGTGCTGATGCGGTGGCTGATGATGAAGGTGGTCACCTGGTGTTCGCCGGAAAGTAGCGCATCGCGGATTTGCGCGTCCGTCTTGGTATCCACCGCAGACAGGGAGTCATCGAAGATAAGAATGTCGTTATCCTTCAGCAGGGTACGCGCGATGGCAACACGCTGTTTCTGGCCGCCCGACAGGGTGACGCCGCGTTCGCCCACGATGGTGTCGTAGCCCTTCTCGCTTTTCTGGATGAAGTCCAATGCGTTGGCGGTCTGGGCGGCTCGGTCGATGCGCGGCTGCTCCATATCGGGGGCGGTGATGGCGATGTTTTCGCGGATGGTCTTGCTGTAGAGGAAACTGTCCTGCAGCACCAAGCCAACGCGCTGACGCAGGTAGGTGCGGTCAATTTGCTCAAGCGGCACACCGCCGATGCGAATCTGCCCTTCCTGTGGGGTGTAGAGCCTTTGCAGCAAGTGCACCAGGCTACTTTTACCCGAACCCGTGGGGCCCAGGATGGCCACCGTTTGCCCCGGCTGCACGCTGAAGCTGACGTCCTGCAGCACCGGCCGGCTTTTGTCGTAGGCGAAGGTCACGCCGTCAAATACAATATCACCGTTCAGCGGCGGCTTGAGGGCATCCGGCTCCGCGGGCTCGGTCTGCGCGTTGAGCACCTCCACCAGGCGGTTGAGGGCGACGCGCGTCTTGCCGGAATCGGTCAACACACGGCCCAACTGTCGGATAGGCCACATCAGCAGGCTGGTATAGCTGGTCATCAGCACCATGTCGCCAATGGTGATGGTGCCGCGCAGCGCCGCCAGGATGGTGACCAGCAGGGAAATCACGATTTGCAGGTTGCCCAGCGAGCCGCTCAGGCCCCAGTATACCGCCTCCACCCGCGCCACCTTGAAGCCGCGCTTGCGGTGTTCAGCGCTGGCGGCTTCAAACTTTTCAATTTCACTTTGCGCCTGGCCGAAGGCACGCACCACGCGCACACCGGTCAGGTTTTCCTGCAACACAGTGCTCATCACGGCCTCCGCCTCGTCCGAGCGGCGGAAGGATTGTGACACCAGGCGGAAGAAATACATCGAGAATAGAAAGATGGCCGGCGTAATGCTCAGGCTCATCAGCGTGATGCCCGCGTTGATGGGCAGCATCAGCGCCAGCGCAATGACGACCATCAGAATCGAGTACATCAGCGACACCACCTGATCGCTCAGGAAGCGGCGGATGGTATCGATGTCGGATGTGCAGCGCTGCAGCAGGTCGCCTGTCTCCACCTTCACATGGTAGTCAAAGGGCAGGTGCTGAATATGGTCATACATGCGGTTGCGCAGGTAGCGGGCTGCGTTCTGGCTGCCCTTGGTGGTCAGCGTGCCGCGGAAGTAAAAGGCCACACCCGATATGACGGATATCAGTACAATCATCACGCCGAACATCCACAGGTTCTGTCCCAGGAAACCGGCGCCGAATACCGCGTCAAATGCGCGGTTGAGCAGCGGGGGAAAGCGGGATGGCGCGTCACCCAGGTGGTGGTCTATCAGTTCAGCCAGTATGGCCGGTGTGGCAAACTGCGTCAGCGTACGGAAGATGGTGAATATGAACGCCAGGATATAGTACACAGCGTTTTGACGAAGCAAAGTTTTCAGCAATCGAGATCCCGTCATAAATGCAACTTCTCCTACCAAGGCAATAAAAAGCCTTCCTTGTTGTACGCGGAAGGCATCAGGGCAAGCAAGGGCGTGTAGCCTATGAAGCCGGGGTGCGGCCGCGCAGGGACTGGGTGTTATCAACCATTGAACGAATCCTGATCATCTGCGCGCGCTCCTTTCTGTCATGTGGCATCATGCTAAACGATGGTTGTAGCTTTGTCAACCGTTTTTGCATAAAAAAAGCCGCCTTTCGGCGGCAAGGTCAGCATTTGTTACCAGTCGGCATTCATGGCACGGGCCACGGCGTTTTGATGCGTGGCGTCTACGCGGTTTGTGTCGTGGGTTTTGCTGTTGTAAAAGTGCACACAGAAATGGCCGGAGAAGCCGTTGTTATCCACCGTGGTGGTGCCGTGCGGCATACCATTCATGGAGGCGGCATACACGTGACCGTTGTACTTGACCAGAATGGAGCGCCTAGCCCAGGACCAGTCACCGCCAAAGATGGCTTTGATGGCGCTGCTGTCTTTGCTTGTCAGGGGCTCAGCATCCAGGTGGTTGGCGCCGCTCCATCGCTTGGCGGTAAACACACGGCCGGTAGACACATCCTTCACCGAGAAAATAGCGCCCTTGGGGATGGTGTTGGGGGCATCAAACCAATTGAGCCGCTCTGCCTTGATGGTGTGGTTGGCGGCATCCTTGCCGAACAGCTTGCGGATGGTGCCGTTGCCGGCCACGCCGTCAGCCTGTAACCCGGTGCGCTTCTGGAAGGCCATGACGGCTTCCACGGTCTTGTCGCCATAGCTGGAGTCGATGGCAGCCTTGTAATAGCCCTTCAACTTCAAAGCCTGCTGCAGAGCTTTCACATGTTGGCCGCGCGAGCCCTTGCGGGTGGTGTTGGGCACCTTGATGTCAGAGATGGATTTGATGCCGTTCATCTGGGGGTCATTGGCAGCGCTGGTTTCGGAAACTTTTCCAAACAACTTCTTGATGGTGTTGTAGTCCGCTTCACCGGTGGCTTTCAGCCCGTTGGCGCGCTGGTAGGTGAGCAGGGCTTCCTTGGTCTGGTTGCCAAAGGCGCCATCCACCACGCCCTTATAGGCGCGCTTGAGCTGCAAGGCACGCTGCAGTTTCTCCACATCCACACCGCGGGCGCCCATCTTGAGCATCTTGGGCGGGTCGCCCAACGCCTTGATGCTGGAGGTGTTGGCGTATTTGCTGGTGCTCTTGGCCTGCGTGGCTTGTTCCATTTTATTGAGCGTGGCCTTGGAGACGGTGACGAACTTCTTCATCACATAGCCAAGTTTGCCGTCATATCGCACCTGATAAAAATCACCCTTGGTGGTGACCAGGGCAACCTTCGCCCCCTTGCCCAGCCGCGCGTAAAACTCGCTGTCGGTATTGGGCTGCATGCGAAAGAAAACCTTATCGGCATTGACGGTGCCGGTCAGAGCGGCAGCCATGGCCCCGCCCGCCAGTGACATCATCAGAATCGCCAGGGCGATAAAGGCCAATAGGCGTCTTTTGATATACATGTGATTGCGCATGATGGAACCTCCTGTAGCTTTGCGTACACAGATAAATGGAATTCTGATAGCGATAACAATATATTACAAAAATATTAAAATTGCAAGCATATTTCGAAACAAATGTTGTAAACATTTCGAATGGATGCTGTTGGACGGTATGGGGTGTTCGTGCTATACTGCGTAAGGCAATTTATCAAGGAAACAAGGGGCGTTTGCATGTACGATGTTTTGATTATCGGCGCGGGCGTTATCGGCTGTGCCGTGGCACGGCAAATCGCGCAATACGAGGGCAAGGTGGCTGTGCTGGACAAGGCCGCAGACGTGTCGGAAGGGGCCAGCAAGGCAAACAGCGGCATTGTGCACGCCGGCTATGACGCTGCCCCCGGCAGCGAAAAGGCGCGGCTCAACGTCAAGGGGGCCGCGATGTATCCGCAGCTATGCCGCACGCTGGGGCTGCCCTATGGCCAGCCCGGCGCGCTGGTGCTTGCCTTTGACGAAGCAGACCGCGCCGCCATTGAAGCGCTGGAGGCCCAGTCGCTCGTCAATGGCGTGGCCGGCTGTCGTCTGATTGAGCGCGATGAGGTGCTGCGGCTGGAGCCCAATGTAAACCCCGCTGTGGTGTGCGCGCTGCATGTGCCTACCTCCGGGCTGGTCAGCCCCTACGAGCTGACCCACGCACTGGCCAACGCGGCAGCATATGGCGGGGTTGAGTTTCAGCTGGAGACTGAGGTCACCGGTATTGAGCGGGCGGATGACGCCTGGATTCTGCATACCAACAAAGGCCCGATGAAGACGCGCGCGTTCGTCAACTGTGCGGGTGTCTATGGCGGCGTACTGCATAACATGATTTCCACCAGACCCGTGCGCATCATCCCGCGCCGCGGGCAGTATTACCTGCTGGACCGGGATGAGCACCTGCCCTTTGGCATGACGCTGTTTCAGGTGCCCACCAAGATGGGCAAGGGCGTGCTCATCAGCCCCACCACCCACGGCAACCTGCTGATTGGCCCCACGGCGGAGGACATTGAGGACGGGGGCGATACCGTCACCACCGGGCTTGGCCTGTCCGATGTGTTGAGCAAGGCCGCGCTGACATGGCCTGATATCAACATCCGCAGCGTGATTACCAACTTCTCGGGCGTTCGTGCGCATGAGGTTGGCGGCGATTTCATCATCGGCGCGGTGGAAGGGGCCGCGGACGGCGCTTTTGAAGCCATCGGCATCGAAAGCCCCGGCCTGACCGCTGCCCCCGCCATTGGCGAGGAATTGGGCATCTGGGTCGCCTATTCGCTGCAACTGCCAAAGAAGCGGTATCTGCGGGAACCACCGCCCATGCCAAAGGCGTTCAGCCATATGAGCCCGCAGGAGCGGGAGGCCGCCTACCAGCAGGAGCCGGAGTATGGCCGCATCGTCTGCCGGTGCGAAACCGTGACCGAGGCCGAGGTGCGCCAGGCCATCCGCCAGCCGGTCGGTGCGCGCACGCTGGACGGGGTCAAGCGCCGCACCAGGGCTGGCATGGGGCGCTGCCAGGGGGGCTTTTGCAGCCCGCGGGTGGTGCAGATACTCTGTGAGGAGTTGGGTATGCGGCCCGATGAGGTCACCAAGTTTGGCGGCGACAGTTGGCTGTTGGCAGGCACCCTGGACAGCATGGGCACGGAGGATGACAGCCATGGCGAATGAGCGCATACAGGTGGATATTCTGGTGGTGGGGGCCGGCCCGGCCGGTTTGGCCGCCGCCATATCGGCGAGGGAGGCCGGCATCGAGCGCATCGTGGTGCTGGAGCGTGAGGATTTTCAGGGAGGCATCCTGCGCCAATGCATCCATAACGGCTTTGGCCTGCACCGCTTCAAGGTGGAATTGACCGGGCCGGAGTATGCCCAGCGCGACATCGACCGCGCGGCCGAGCTGGGCATTGATATCCGTACCGGTGTGACGGTGCTGGAGGTCAGTGCCGACCGTCATGTAACCGCCATCAGCCAGCAGGAAGGGCTGCACGTGTATGAGGCCGGTGCTGTGATACTGGCCATGGGCTGCAGGGAGCGTTCCCGCGGTGCGCTGGCCATCCCAGGCACACGATGCTCGGGCATTTTCAGTGCGGGCACGGCGCAGCGCTATGTCAACCTGGAGGGCTATATGCCCGGCCGCCGGGTGGTTATTCTGGGGTCGGGCGACATTGGCCTCATCATGGCGCGCCGCATGAAGCTGCAGGGCGCCAAGGTGCTGGCCTGTGTGGAATTGATGCCCTATTCCAGCGGCCTCAACCGCAACATTGTGCAATGCCTTCAGGATTATGATATCCCGCTGCTGCTTGGCCATACAGTGACGGATATCCATGGCCGCGAGCGGCTGACAGGCGTCACGGTGTCCCAGGTGGATGAAAACCGCAAGCCCATTCCGGGCACCGAGCAGGAGTTCGACTGTGACACGCTGCTGCTGTCGGTCGGCTTGATTCCCGAGAACGAGCTGTCCCAGGGCGCTGGCGTTGAATTGAGCGGCACCACATCGGGCGCTGTGGTGGATAACACCCTGCAAACCAGCGTGCCTGGCATCTTTGCCTGCGGCAATGTGCTGCATGTGCACGACCTGGTGGACCATGTGTCAAACGAGGCGTCTGTCGCAGGGCGCGCGGCGGCGGCCTATGTGCAGGGCAAGGCCTGGCAGGGCCGCTCGCTGCCTGTGCAGGATGGCGCGGGCGTGCGGGGTACGGTGCCCCAGCGCATCATTCTGCCGGATGCCCCGGTGGATTTCACCATCGATTTGATGTTCCGACCCGTGGACGTGTTCCGCAACCAATACCTGGTGGTGCGGGCCGATGACAAGGTGTTGTCCTGCAAGAAGCACATGATTCTCACCCCGGGGGAGATGGCTGTGGCCCCGTTGAACGAAAAAATGCTGGAGCAGTGCCGTGACGCGAAGGCGGTCACGGTGGAGATATCACCGGAAAAGGTAAGCTAATAGCGCCTCAAAACGCAAACAGGCCATCCGACGTTTATCGGGTGGCCTGTTTGATGATGATTGTTTTACGCTTCCGCGAAGCCCTTGGGGTTCATACTCTGCCAGCGCCAAGAGTCGCGGCACATATCCTCCAGGTTTTTCTCGGCCTGCCAGTTCAGCAGCTGCTTGGCCTTTCGTGGATCGGCGTACACGGTTGCCACATCACCCGGGCGGCGGGGGGCGATTTGATAAGGAACCTTAACATCGTTCACCTTCTCAAAGGCGCGCACAATATCCAACACGCTGTAGCCCACGCCCGTGCCCAGGTTGATGGCGACGCTGCCCGTGTGCTGCGTGGCATATGCCAGGGCATCCATGTGCCCCTGCGCCAAATCCACCACGTGGATATAGTCGCGCACGCCGGTGCCGTCGGGGGTGTCATAATCATCGCCGAACACGCTAAACTTTTCCAGCCTGCCCAGCGCCGTCTGGGTGATGTAGGGCATCAGGTTATTGGGGATGCCGGAGGGATCCTCCCCGATGAGGCCGGATTCGTCCGCGCCAATGGGGTTGAAGTAACGCAGCAGCACCACCGACCATGTGGGGTCGGCCGCGGCGATATCGCGCAAAATTTGCTCACACATGAATTTGGTCCAGCCGTAGGGGTTGGTGCAGCCCAGCGCCGCATCCTCGTTCACCGGCATGGGGGAACCGGGTTGATACACCGTAGCCGAGGAGGAAAAGATGAGCCGTTTGACGTTGTGGCGCGCCATCACGCGGCACAGGGTAATGGTGCTGTTGAGGTTGTTGCCGTAGTAGCGCAGGGGAATGCTGACCGACTCGCCTACCGCCTTGAGGCCCGCAAAGTGAATCACCCCATCAAAGGTATGATGAGTGAATACTTCGTCCAGCCGGTTGCCGTCACACAAATCAAACTGGTAGAAGGGGAAGCTTTTTCCGGCCAGCTTCTGCACCCGGCGAACGGCCTCCTCGTTGGCGTTGATGAGGTTGTCTACCACCACAATCTCGTGCCCTGCGCGAAGCAGCTGCAGGCAAGTATGGGAGCCGATATAGCCAGCACCGCCGGTTACCAGTATGTTCATGATTCATCCCCCTATTACTACATCAAATTCGATTGATATGCATGCAAACTTGCGTTCCTGATGGTTACGATGAAGGCAAGCTCCCTGCCCATCCGCAGGACGGACGAAGCAAATGCTTGCCCATGCGTTCAAGTATAGTCCCGGATGTTTTGTGTGTCAATGGATTGCGCCTTTACAAAAAGCGCCTGACTGGCTATACTTCTTCGTGTTTGTCAGAGGAGGAAATGCAATGTACGCACAGCCCTATCAGCCGGATGTTATCGAGAAAAAGTGGCAGAAAATCTGGGAGGAGTCGCACGCTTTTGAGGCCAAGAGCGATTACGCCAAGCCCAAGTATTACTGCCTGATCGAGTTTCCCTACCCCTCCGGGGCTGGCCTGCATGTGGGTCACCCGCGCAGCAACACGGCACTGGATATCATTGCCCGCAAGCGCCGCATGGAGGGGTACAACGTGCTGTATCCCATCGGGTGGGACGCCTTTGGCCTGCCTACGGAGAATTATGCCATCCAGCACCATGTGCACCCGGCCAAGGTAACGCGCGAAAATATCGACCACTTCCGCCGCCAGCTCAAGCGCATTGGCTTCAGCTTTGACTACAGCCGCGAGGTGGATACCACCGACCCCAACTACTACCGCTGGACACAGTGGATTTTCCTCAAGCTGTACGAGCACGGCCTGGCCTATAAGGCCGAGATGCCCATCAACTGGTGCACCAGCTGCAAGGTTGGCCTGGCCAACGAAGAGGTGGTGGACGGCGTATGCGAGCGCTGCGGCAGCGAGGTGGTGCGCAAGGTCAAGAATCAGTGGATGCTGCGCATCACCCAGTATGCGCAGAAATTGCTGGACGGCCTGGATACGGTGGACTTTATTGACCGCGTGAAGGCCCAGCAGCGCAACTGGATTGGCCGCAGCGAAGGGGCCGAGGTGGATTTTGCCATCGAAGGCAGCGATACCAAGCTGCGCGTATTCACCACCCGGCCAGACACGCTGTTTGGGGCGACCTATATGGTCATATCGCCCGAGCACCCCTTGCTTGACCAAATGAAGGACCGCATCGGCAACCTGGAACAGCTGATGGCCTACCGCGCGGATGCCGCCAAGAAGAGCGATTTTGAACGGACCGAACTGGTGCACCAGAAGACCGGTGTGGCCATTGAAGGGGTACGGGCTATCAACCCCGTTACCGGGCAGCCCATCCTCATCTGGATATCCGACTATGTGCTGATGACCTACGGCACCGGCGCCATCATGGCTGTGCCCGGTCACGATACCAGGGACTGGGAATTTGCCCGCACCTTCGACCTGCCCATTGTTGAGGTGGTGGCAGGCGGCAACATCGACGAAGCCGCCCATACCGATATCGAAGAGGGCGTTTTGGTCAACTCCGGATTCCTCAATGGCCTGCCGGTCAAGGAAGCCAAGGAGACGATGACCAAGTGGCTGGAGGAAAAGGGCCTGGGCGAGCGCAAGGTAAACTACAAGCTGCGCGACTGGGTGTTCAGCCGCCAGCGCTACTGGGGCGAACCGATTCCGATTATTCATTGCCCGCATTGCGGCACTGTGCCGCTGAAGGAAAGCGATTTGCCCCTGCTGCTGCCAGAGGTGGAAAACTATCAAACCACCGATTCCGGCGAAAGCCCGCTGGCTGCTATCACCGATTGGGTCAATGTGCCTTGTCCCACGTGCGGCGCCCCGGCCAAGCGAGAGACCGATACCATGCCCCAGTGGGCGGGGAGCAGCTGGTATTTCCTGCGCTACTGTGACCCGCACAACAATGAGGCATTTGCCTCCCAGCAGGCGTTGGACTACTGGATGCCGGTGGATTGGTACAACGGCGGCATGGAGCATACCACGCTGCACCTGCTGTACAGCCGTTTCTGGCACCTGTTCCTGCACGATATCGGCCAGGTAAAGGCGCCCGAACCCTATCAGAAGCGCACCAGCCACGGCATGATACTCGGCGAAAACGGCGAAAAGATGAGCAAGTCGCGCGGCAATGTCATCAACCCCGATGACATGATTGACGAAATCGGCGCGGACGCCTTCCGCATGTACGAAATGTTTATGGGCGCGTTCGATCAGGCGATTCCGTGGAACACCAATGGTGCCCGCGGCTGCCGCCGCTTCCTGGATCGTGTATGGCGCCTGCAGGAGTCGGTGGACAAGCAGGCGAGGGGACTTAGCGATGACTTGGCGGTCAATGTCAACAGCACCATCAAAAAGGTGTCGGAAGACTATGAGCGCATGAAGTTCAACACCGCCATTGCCGCCCTGATGACGCTGGTGAACGATTATACGGCCAAGGGCAGCATCACCCATGATGAGTTCAAGGCGCTGTTGCTGTTGCTTAGCCCTGTGTCGCCCCACATCTGCGAGGAAATCTGGCAGCAAATGGGGTACGGGGAACCGCTGTGGAACCACCCTTGGCCGCAGTACGATGAGAACAAGTTGGTGGACGATCAGGTGGAGATCGCGGTACAAATCAACGGCAAGGTGCGCGGCAAGCTGATGGTGCCCAGCGCCCTTGATAAGCTGGAGGGCGAGCGCACACTGCCCGATACCCTGGCGGTGCGTCAATTGGTAGGCGAACACAAGGTGGTCAAGACCATCTATGTGCCCGGTAGATTGTTGAATTTGGTGGTGAAATAGAATGAGTCATATGCCGCTGTTGCGCAAAACGAGCAGCGTGGTATCGCTGCCCAACCTCAGAGAGAATATCCGCCGGCTGCGTGACCATGTTGGCCCCAAGGTGAAGGTGCTGTTGGTGGTCAAAGCGGATGCCTATGGCCACGGCATTGTGCCATGCAGCCAGGCAGCCCAGCGCGAGGGGGTCGACTGGCTGGGTGTCGCCTTGGTGGAGGAAGGCATGACCGTGCGCGAGGGTGGTGTGACCACGCCCATTCTGGTCTTCGGCGCCCTCAACTGGGATGGCATGGAGGCCGCCGCGCGCCATGACTTGACGGTGCCCCTGCCCGACGTGAACAGCGTGCAGCTGGCCCAGCGCGCGGCAGAGCAGGCGGGCAAGCCCATCAACGCCCATATCAAGCTGGATACGGGCATGAATCGCATCGGTGCGCGCACCAAGGAGGAAGTGCAGGCGATTCTGGATGCGCTCAAGCTGGCACCTATGGTGCAGGTGACCGGCGTGTTCACCCACTTCGCCGATGCCGATACCCCCGCCCGAGAGTATACGGATTTTCAGCTGGCACGCTTTCGCGAGCTGCTCAAGTTACTGCCCGAAGGCCTGCTAATTCACGCGGCAGCCACAGGGGCGGCGCTGTTCCGGCCGGACGCGCATTTTGACATGGTGCGCCTGGGCACCGGGCTGTATGGCTATCCGCCCGATGGCAGCCCCGTTGCCTTCAAGCCCTGCATCCGCATCGCGGCTGAAATCACCTTCGTCAAGACCATTCAAGCCGGTGAGAGCGTGAGCTACGGCTGCATCTTCACCGCCGAGCGGGAGACGCAGGTGGCCACGGTGGCGGTTGGTTACGGGGATGGCTATCCCCGCGCGCTGTCCAACAAGGGGCGCGTGCTGGTGCGTGGGGTATCATGCCCCATCATAGGCCGCATCTGCATGGATCAGTTTATGGTGGATATAAGCCACGTGCCCGGCGTCAAACCAGGGGACGAAGCGGTGTTGATCGGTGAGCAGGATGGCGCTTTTATTGGCGCCAACGAGCTCGCCCGCACCATCGGCACGGTGACCTATGACATTCTGTTGTCCCCGGGGGCTCGCATTCCCCAGTCGTATATCTCTGACGAAGAGGAGTAAGCATGCAGGCCAAGCCAAAGACAGGCAAACAAAAACCATCACTTGTTTATAAGCCATACCTGCGGGGCAACTGGCACAGCGGGCTTGCGGCCAAGCGGGGGCTTCGCATCCTGGTATATCTGCTGGTGTTCATGTTTGTTTACCTGTTTATTGGCCAGGTATTGCTGTTTGACTCGGTCATTCTGCGCACGATGGCCAACCTGACGGTTATTCTGGCCTGTGGCGCCTTGCTGTACAACGATGGGGCCAAGGTCGGCATGGATGATGTCGCGTTTGCGGAAATCGCCTTGACACGTCAGCAGGCCGGCAGCGAGGTATCGCAGGCTGACCGCAACCGTTGTTATCATCCTTTGAAAGGCTTTTTTACGGCGCTGATGGGTACGTTGCCCCTCATCCTGGTGAGCCTTGTGTTTGCCTTCATCGCCACCGAGCAGCACTACCAGCTGGGTGGTTTGCCCGGTTGGGTGGAAGGGTTTGAGCGGCGTGCGGACGTTGGCTTGGCTTTGCAATACTATCACCAGCATCAAGGCATTGGCCTGGAAGGGGTTCTGCGCATCATCGTGCGGCTGCTGCTGTTTCCCTACATCAATATCGTGGGTACCGACTCCAGCGCGGCGCTGCTGTGGGTTGAAAGGCTAAGCCCCTTGCTGGTATGCCTGATGCCGCTGGGTTATGCCCTTGGATATTTGCAGGGACCTCGCCTGCGGGCAGGGGTGCATGGGGCCATCCATACCGATACCCGCAGGCGCGTGCGCAAGCAAAAGAAAGAACGGGCGCGCCTTCAACAGCCGCGCAACCTGGTGTAGCCGCCATGCGGATCATTGGCGGCGAGTTTGGCTCCCGGCGCATCA
>ENA-UOOM01001211-UOOM01001211.1-fermentation-metagenome-genome-assembly--contig:-NODE-1211-length-25641-cov-8.123974_pt1 | contig 25641 bp, 33 predicted proteins | sample MGYA00245781_ERZ724031 | MGnify/ENA primary metagenome ERZ724031 (study PRJEB28704, sample SAMN03018317) | fermentation metagenome | biome: anthropogenic terrestrial biome; feature: soil; material... | reverse complement strand
TTATTAAAGTACATCTAATCCAAAGACTGTCTTTCTAATTTCTTCAAAAAGCGACTGATTGGTACTTTGAGTAACTGCCTTTATTTTTCTGTTACAGTTTGCGGAAACTCAAGCCAAAGATCTGTCTGTTTTTGGGCTTTTAGGCGCAAGCCTTTCCTGAAATGCCCTATAGGTTTGGGCAATATGGTAAAAGCTTTATTCCAGCACTGTGCCCATCGGAAATGCTGTGCGAAATATTTTACGCACAAGAGGGCCTGCTATAAGTAATTGAAACGGCAGCGCCATAATAAAGTTTTTCGGGATATTCCCAAGCCACATCAGACCCAACCGACCCCATACACCGGATTGGATTGTTCCATGCAGTGCGCCATACAAGGACATAATCAATACCATTGGTATCACGATGCAGCATGAAATGACAATTTGCTTTTTCATCACACTGCTTTCCGGTGTTAGAAAAAATTGAAAGGCAACTCTTTTTGCCAGCTTGGAAACCAAGAACCAGTCAACGCACAATGCAAAAATGAATGACAGGGGAAACCCCATCCAGGCTGCTTTGACGCTCTCGACCGACAACGCTCCCATCTGCCAAGAAATGTTATAGATGCTCATCCAAAGCACCATGGTAAAACACATCAGAACCGAATAAATACTACTTTCTCTTTTGTTTTGCGGCATTTCTATCCTCCTAATCATTTTTAGCTTTGTATCAAATTCACTGCGGTAACCGCAATGTAAAGCTATACCATATTATGATAGCAGGTTTTTTATTTCTGTGTAAGTAAAATATTTTTAAAACTGCAAACTATCTTTTTATCTAATGATTATACTTACTTCCTAATTTTTGTCGAGCCTATTCAGGATGCCCTACTTACAACGGAAGCAAATCGGCGGCAGTATCATCTAAAATAAAAGCTTTATAACATGACGTTCTGTTGTCATGTTATTGTGCTATAATGGATTCCATAAAAGAAAAAGGAGCGGAGCATATATGCATTATGCCGATTACAAAGCCATACTCTCACCGCAAAACAGTATAAACCTATATCGTGGTTGTTCGCATGGCTGTATTTATTGTGACAGCCGAAGCGCCTGCTATCAAATGAACCACGATTTTGAGGATATAGAGGTTAAGCGCAATGCCCTGCGTATTTTGGAGAAGCAGCTGCGACGAAAAAGAAATCCTTGCATGATTAGCACCGGCGCCATGGGTGACCCTTATATTCCTTTTGAGGAAGAATTACAAGCGACCCGCCAATGCCTTATGCTCATTGCGCGCTATGGCTTCGGGCTTACAATTCTTACTAAGTCCGCTCGTATTCTTCGGGATTTACAGCTGCTGAAAGCCATAAACGAAAAAACGAAGTGTGTCGTACAAATGACATTAACCACCCATGATGAAGATTTATGCCGAAAACTGGAGCCAAGGGTATCTACCACAATGGAAAGAGTTCATGTTCTGGAAGTCATGCGGGATAATGGCATACCAACCGTTGTATGGCTTAGTCCGATTTTACCTTTTATCAACGATACGGAAGAAAATCTTCACGGATTGTTAGATTACTGTATACAGGCAAAGGTGCAGGGAATTATGTGTTTCGGGTTTGGTATGACTTTACGAGAGGGCAACAGAGACCATTTTTATGCCCAGCTTGACCGGCTTTTTCCCGGTATGCAGCAAAAATATAGCCGCTCCTTTGGAAATGCGTATCTATGCAACAGCCCCAATCACCACCGCTTGATGACTGTTTTCAAAGAGATATGTGAGCAGCACAATATTTTCTGGAAGCCCGCTGATGTTTTCGCTTATTTACAGACCTTTGAAACAAAAGACCAACAGCTATCTTTATTTTAAATTGGGGTGAGAAAATGCAGATCAACAGGCTCTTTGAAATCGTATATCTTTTGCTGAACAAAAAAAGAGTAACCGCAAAGGAATTAGCCGAACATTTTGAAGTATCCAAGCGAACCATACTGCGGGATATTGACACGCTCTCAATGGCAGGGATACCCATTTACACATCCCAAGGCAAAGGCGGCGGCATCTCTATATTGGACCATTTTGTGCTAAACAAGTCTGCTATTTCAGACGAGGAGCAAAATCAGATTTTATTAGCCCTGCAAAGCCTTGCATCTACGCAGTGCGTGGACACAAGCCGGTTACTGTCAAAACTAAGTACCCTATTTCATAAAACAGATACCAGTTGGATTGAGGTGGATTTTTCCCGTTGGGGAAATATCGAGCCGGATAAGGAACGATTTGAAATACTCAAACAGGCAATTTTAAAAAAGCAAGCCCTTATATTCACCTATTCCAGTTCATACGGTGAAATCACGAACAGAACGGTATATCCGCTAAAACTGGTATTCAAATCTAAAGCATGGTATTTGCAGGCATACTGCTTGTTGAAAAAGGATTATCGGATATTCAAAATAAGCCGTATGCTTTCCGTGACGGTTACAGCCAATTGTTTTGCCGGTCAAGAATTTATACTCCCGCCAATAGAGCCGGAAAACTTAACATCGCCTGACCTTGTTCCCTTGGAATTGCGCTTTGCTCCTTATGCTGCATACCGTGTTTATGACGAGTTTGATCTTAAGAAAGTGGCAAAAAACGAGGATGGTTCTCTCACAGTTAAAATAGCCTTGCCAAATGATGATTGGCTTTATAATTTTCTGCTGTCTTTTGGAACAGCCGTCAAAGTTGTGGAGCCAGCAAATGTTAGGGATATACTGCTTGCACAGGCGAAGGAAATCATAAAGTTTTATTCCTCTGATAAAACATGACGGGGTGTTGTCATCTTATAGATGGTAAGATCGTATCAAAGAATCAATTCACAATGAAAGAAGGAGGTTTTAGTATGGAAGAAAAATATTGTCAGTGCTGCGCAATGCCCATGGGTGCGACGGAGGAAATGTATGGAAAAAATGCAGACGGCAGCAAAAATGAGGATTACTGCAAATATTGTTTTGAAAACGGTGTCTTTACAACCGACTGCACGATGGATGAAATGATTGAATTTTGTGTTCCCCACATGGTTTCAGCCAATTCCGCCATGACGGAGGAGGAAGCCCGTAACAGGATGAAAGGGTTTTTTCCCACACTCAAACGGTGGAAAACAGTATAAATTTGGCATGGGTATGGTATTTTCCATTCCTTCCTGCCACAAGGAGGATAATTGCAATGGGTAGAGCAACAACAAAGTCTGATTTGCTAAAATCAGCCACTGTACAGTTTGAGAAGCTATGGAAACTCATTGATTCTATGACGGAGGACGAGCAAGCTGCAACCTTTCACTTTGGCGATCATTTCAACAAGAAAGAAGCGCATTGGGAGCGAGATAAAAATCTGCGTGATGTGCTTGTGCATTTATATGAGTGGCATCAGCTGTTATTGCATTGGGTTGAAGTAAACCAAAATGGTGAAGCCAAGCCGTTTTTGCCGGAGCCGTACAACTGGAAAACCTATGGAAAAATGAATGTGGAGTTTTGGCGTAAACACCAGTCTACGCCTTATGAAGACGCAAAGAAAATGCTCCAATTCAGCCACAAGCAAGTGATAGATCTGATTGAAAGGTTTACAAATGAAGCGCTGTTTGCAAAACAATACTTTGATTGGACAGGGACCTCTACCCTTGGTGCCTATTGTGTTTCAGCAACAGCAAGCCATTATGATTGGGCAATGAAAAAGATAAAAGCACACCTTAAGGCATATAGGAAGGTCAAATAAAATGACGGTTTATAGATCAAGAATATAGGTCATGCTACGATGGGGCTACAATAGGCGGATATACCGCCGTATTGTGCCGAAAAAACTGTCGTTCAGCGGAATGGGAATGCCATAAAAACTTTATCAATGTCTATTGACACCAGAAAAGTGATGGGAAATGATTCTTGATGCTGTGCTTTCGGCCTCCATACAAGGCCTAAGGAAAGCACACATACCAGAGCTGCGTTTGCAGTGTTTACATAGAGGGCGGCTCTTTGCATAAGGCATACGATCGCCGCGGCAAGAAAATAAGCATGGAAATTTCAAAAACTATGCATTGCCAAAAGCCTATGGTAACCTGTCTCACTACCCGTGCTTCTTCAGGGTGCCCTACGGGGTAATATCAATCCATACCTGCCCAGTGCCAGGAAAAAGGAACAGCCTGATTGGGCTGTCATATTCATATAGCTTTGTCCGTTTCCCTCATACGGGTATAACATAGCCACGGTATCATGACGCCCGGGAGGTCATAGAGACTTTTTGGATATTAAAGTGTTTTCTTTCCAACCCCAGAACAATCGCGGTTCAGACACAGCGTTCTTTTTAAGGGGTTCCTCCCCTATTCTTGCGGCGATTGCACCACCAGCGGGCAGAATATGCACGGCCGATATGATGATTGCCGCAACAATAAAAATCCAGAGCATGATATGCCTCCCCTTTTTGAAACGAATATAACAAATGCTAGTTTTTTTAAACATCATCCTATGCTTTAGGAGGGGGCAGCGGAAACAAGCCATAAACCGAATGAATGGCCTATGGCAAAATTGGTAGGAAGTATGTCGGATGACTTTACGTTTATGCCCTACCTGCCCCCTTTTTGTAATATCCCTTATCTTTCTTCCCTTAGCATAGTTTGCCAAAAAATCCTTTCGGAAATCCAAAAACTTCCATAATACTGCAAATTGTACAAAAAATTAATCTAAATTTTGTCTAAATCCTTCATAACGCAAATATGGTTTTTACAATGAAGTATTATAATTGAAATGGTGATAGAAATGTCGACCCATTAAGATAGAACGATATTTGCTATACCATTATCCCAATCATATTTTATTATGGAGGTATAAAATGAAAATTGCATACTTTACTGACACTTATTTGCCCGAGGTAAACGGAGTGGCAAATACTTTGGAAAAACTAAGCGGTTATCTTGAGCAGAAAGGAATACTGCATACGTTTTTCGCCCCTGATTATGACGGTGGTGCAGCAGAGGATCAAAAAATGTTTTCATGCCGAAAGAGAATACACCGCTTTCCGGGGCTGCGGTTTAAAATTTCACCCAACAGCCGTCTGGCCTTCCCGGATACACAGTCAATTTATGACCTGTGCGATGCATTTCAACCCGATCTTATACACGTTACCACCGAATTCGGCATCGGGAACAAAGGTGTTAAATACGCACAGTCCCGCAAGCTTCCTCTTATCATGAGCTACCACACGGATTATTGTAAATATTTGGATTTCCATGGCCTTAGCCTGTTTGAGCCCTTCGTAGAAATCTATTTAAAAAAATTTTACAGCCATGCCCATAGAACTTTAGTTCCTTCAAAGTACACCATGGAACAGCTTCTTCAAAAAGGATACGAAAACCTTGGCATCTGGTCAAGGGGTATTGACACCGGTAAATTTAACACCACATTCAGAAGCCAGCAAGTTAGGGAACGGTTGGGAATCGGTGATAAGTTTGCCTTTTTATTTGTAGGACGGCTTTCCCCGGAAAAAGGATTGCATCTGTTGCTTCATGCAGCCGGCAAGATAGAAAACCTGTTTCCCGGAAAAACCGCCTTTGTTTTTACCGGCGACGGGCCTTATGCGGAAACCATAAGGCAGGCGGGGCTTAAGAATGTGATTATGACAGGGTTCATGCGGGGCCGTGAGCTGTCAGAAATATATGCTTCCTGCGACTGCTTCGCTTCTCCTTCCGCCACAGAAACCTTCGGAAATACGGGCCTTGAGGCAATGGCAAGCGGCCTTCCCGTAGCCGCTATAGGCAGCGGAGGGGTAACGGAATATCTGGAGCATGGGGTAAATGCCCTTCTTTGCCGGGATAAAGATCAGGAAGCCTTTACCATGCAACTGATACAGATGATGCAAAATGAGAGCTTACGCCAAAGGCTTGCGGAAAATGGACAAAAAACAGCCCACTCCAGAAGCTGGAACAAAATTTTTGACGGCTTGCTTGACGAATATGAGGCAATATTGCATCAGAAGATCATGTCAGAATTAAAGCGTGTATCTTAATGGGGAGGTAAAAATATGAATATTACCATTGCCGGAGCTGGGTATGTAGGGCTTATTACAGGCGTGTGCCTCAGTCATAGGGGGCGAAATGTAACCATCATCGATGTGGAGGAAAGCAAAATAAATATGCTGCGGCAAAAAAAGGCTCCCATTTACGAAAAAAACTTGCCGGAACTTCTAGAGGAGTGTGGCCACAGGATGCTTTTTACAACCTCACCGGAGCAGGCTTATGCAAATGCGGACATTGTCATGCTTGCCCTCCCTACCCCGGACAGACGGGATGGCAGTGCCAACCTTGCATATTTATATGAGGCCTGCCGGCAGATTGCAGCTTATTCCAAAAACGGCTGTCTGATTGTGGTAAAATCTACGGCACCCATAGGAACCTGCGATAAAATAGAATATTTTCTTGCTGAAAATACAAGCCCCGGCTTTTTCCATGTGGCTTCCAATCCGGAATTTTTGGCTCAGGGCAGCGCTGTACAGGATATCCAGCCAGAATTATCATCGGCGCCGAGGAGCCTACTGTTGCAAAAACCGTACAGAGCATATACGAAGGCTTTGATGTCCCCTTTATCACAACGGACAGAAAAAGCGCCGAAATGATTAAATACGCCTCCAACGACTTCCTTGCCCTTAAAATTTCATACATTAACGAAATTGCAAACTTATGTGAAATTGTAGGGGCCGATGCCGAAACGGTGTCTCTTGGTATGGGGTTTGACCCGCGTATCGGCCGGAATTATCTAAAACCCGGCACAGGCTACGGTGGAAGCTGTTTCCCAAAGGATACAAAGGCGCTGCACTGGCTGGCAAAATACTATGATTACGAGTTAAAAACCATAAAAGCAACCATTGAGGTAAACGAAAACCAGAAGGTACGGCTTTTTAAAAAAGCAAAAAAATACTGTCAGAGCTTCCGAGGCATTACCGTGGCAGTGCTCGGCCTTGCCTTCAAGCCGGGAACCGACGATTTGCGTGAGGCACCTTCCGTGGACGTCATAAAGCTTCTTGCGGAAGAAGGTGCCGCTGTTCGTGTATGGGATCCTGCGGCCGCTGCACGGTTTCAGAATCAGAATCCGGATTTGGCTCTTGACTGCAAAACCATTGACGAAGCCCTTTGCGGCGCAGAGCTTTGCCTGATTATGACCGAATGGGACGAAATAAAGGCCCTCCTTCCCCAAAGCTTTGCCCAACAAATGAAAATTCCCATTGTGATTGACGGACGGAACTGCTATGCGCCTGAAAGCTTTGAAGGCACCGGTGTTTTATATAATTCCGTAGGCAGGCGGGCTGTAAACACAACTATTTTAAAAGAACTGGGTGTATATCATGAAAACCAATAGGATGATCAATATGTTCAAGGCGCTGTTCGGCAATATTCCGGGGCAGCTTGTAATACAAATAACAAACCGCTGTAACGGCGTATGCCCCCAATGCGGTATGAGAAGGACTGCGGCGATTACAAGGTGTACCCTCCCTCCCCATAAAATCAAAGACGCGGTAAAGCAATGCGGCGAAAGCGGATTTGAGGCCGTGTCCCTTACCGGTGGCGAACCTTTTATAAACCTTGGCGAAATCTTTGACCTGCTTGACTATGCTGGGCAGGCGGGCATTCCCTACCTCAGAACGGGAACCAACGGATATATGCTTGTGGATGCCGAAATGGAGCAGATCACCCATTTTGCAAAGCGGCTTGCCGCAACAAAGGTAAGAAATTTCTGGATCAGTCTTGATTCTGCCGATACAAAAACCCATGAAACAATGAGGGGATTACCCGGCGTTACCGACGGTATCAAAAAAGCCCTGCCTATTTTTCATGCCCACGGAATTTATCCCGCGGCAAACCTGGGCATCAACCGTAATGTTATGGAAAAACCCATAGAAAAGCTTCAGGGTTCCCATGATGAGAACCGTTTTTTTGAAGAATGCAAGACAGGCTTCGAGGCCTTTTTCAATAAAGCCATAGAACTGGGTTTTACCATGGCAAACCTCTGCTACCCTATGAGCTCCGGTAACGATGCACTGGAAAGTCCTGCTTATGGGGCAATTTCCGATGACTTTATCGTGAGCTTTTCACAAAAAGAGCTGCGGCTCATTTTTAAGGCTTTGCTGGAGGTTATCCCGAATTTTAGGAACAAAATCCGGATTTTCACACCCCTGTCGGTTCTGTATGCCATGTCAAAGGAAGACACCTCCATGCTTTTTCCATGTCTTGGCGGAATCCGCTACTTCTACATGGATAGTCGGGATGGGCATTTCTATCCCTGCGGCTACTTGGGTGACCGGGATATGGGCGCGGATTTGACCCATGCGGCGAAGGAAAACGGCAAGGAAAAACCAAGCTGTATGAGATGCCATTGGGAATGCTTCCGAGATCCTTCCCAGCTCTTTGGTATCGCCCGCTATAGTATAAGGCATCCGATTCGGGTGTTTTTCCAAAAAAAATTAGACCCTGTTATGCTCAAGCAGTGGATCGGGGATTTAAAATATTATATCAAACATGATTTCTTTGATGGTCGTGCCGTTCCAAAAAGATAGGAGATTGTGAGTTATGAAAATACAAAACCACTATAAAATTGGATGCATAATTTTTAAGAAACTAGCTGACAACGATATGACGTTAAATAAGCTGGCGTTTATTTTCGGTAACCTTGCCCCTGATTTGTTTCTTTCCTTTCTTTACCGTCCACATTTGTATACTTTTGCAGGCCCTTATGTGAAGAAGCTGCTTCTAAGGCTGTATAAAAGCGGTGCTTCGCCTGCCTGCACAGTTTCTTCCTTTTACTTAGGCATGATTTCCCATTATGTATGTGATTTCTTTTGCTACACACATACGCCGGCGTTCAAAGGCAACATACGTGAGCATCTGCTTTATGAAATAAGACAGAAGGTAAATGTCCAAGACATACTGCCCTTTTATAAACAAAAAAGCATGAATCTTGGCCATGCCCAGCTTATGGACACTCTTGAGCATGATATTGCAAAACATGAGGCATTTTTTCTAAGAAACGCTAAAATGGCATACATGGATATACCCGTTGCCATATACAAAGCCACATGGGCTACCGCGGCAGTTTATCTGCAGATGGAAAAAGCTATGCTGCATCAGGATGCAAATGTGGCCGGCGGCAAAGCTCCCGCATCGGACATGGTGGCGTAACGCTTATAATTTAAAACTTTCTAAAACATCGGCCTCTCCGGAAACGCCGTAAGCAAAGACCAGTTTGCACATTTCGGAATATTTTGTCCGGGGAGGCTTTTATCGGAATTGGGTTATAAAACGAAATCCGATTACAACGCAATGAACTTGAGTGTCGGCTTTCACAAAGTAACGGAAGGGTTTGGAAAACTTCAGTGGCAGATAAATCCTCGAAAGAATGATTCATATCATCCCCTTCCCTCTTTCCTTATGGCACAGCCGCCCCAAAATTGCCCGATAGGGTATTGATCTTGTGAAGTTGTTTGAGGGATTGATTTGCACATTGAAAATTGAATATGGTGAAATACTATGGATCGACACAAGAAACTGATCAATAACAGCGATATTCTGCAGTACAAGATTGAAGCCATCGCTTGCTGCATCATGTCCGATATACTCGATTTTTATGAGAGCGAGTACGGTCAGAAAGAATTTGCCGAGTGGAAGCGTCAGCAAGAAGTAGAAAAGAATGGTATAGAAAAGAGACTAAAGGACGAACGCACAGGGGCGGCGGCATCATTACGATGTCTCCGCCCTTTAATCATGATTCACTGATTTCGTCCAAATCATCATCTTCGACAATAATAGCAGAAAAATCAATATCTATGATAGCTTCGTTGCTGGCATGGGCGCTTTTATAGAAATCGGCATTCGCCATCGGTAACGTGGTAAGATATTTCTGCAATCGGTTTGCTATAGGCTTGAAGCCGATAAACGTAATTCCTCCTGAAACAACTGCACCAAGAACGGGGATTATTTTTCCAATGCTCTTTGCAAATATTTGCTTCGTCATTTTTATGCCTATTAGTGCTGAGACTTTTTTTACAATTGGGATATATAGCCCCTTTAGTCAATGCTTTCTGAACCAAAGCTTTTTCTGCTCTTGATGCAGCAACAGAGGCAATTTTTGTTATTACAGCATTGGCGGCATTAACACCAAACATTACTCCTACGAATAGAGTTCGCTGGTTAGTTGTCTCATCATCTAATGCATCTTCATCGCCGCGAAGCATTTCCTGCCAACCATAAAGATAAACAAGCTTTTGCAGAATTCTTATAATGTGCCAAAAAAACTGCGCGATATCCGCTGGAACGGTAACCGCCATTGCAAAGCCGCCCAGTATTCCTGCGGCAGCCGATATTGAAGTCACTTTTGTTGTTTCATAATTAATACATGAACGTCAAAGAGGCTAAGCTGTGACGGAGCATTTTTCTCACGTTCAAGCAGTTCGTAATTGGCAATGAGGATTTCAGGAAACTGTGCCCATTGTCATATCTCTGCTTGATATTATTGATTCGGGCAAATTCACCTTATCACGGGCAAGGGTATTTTTCACTGTTTCAAAATCTGCCCTTGAGTTGAGGCAATAGGCAAGGGCATCCATCAGCTCCTGGGGTATTTCCTGCACACAGCGGTACAAATTCACAAGGAGGCCGTTGAAATCATTGTAAACCTCAAAGTTGTTTCCCAGATTTTTGTGAAAAAGCACCCAGCCCCCGCCACCGAATACCTCAATGTATCTTTCGTAATATAAAGGAAAACGGGTAATGATCAGCTCCCGCAAGGATTTCTTGCCGCCGATCCATGACACAAAGCTGTTCAGAAATCATCACCTCCCTCCAGCGGCAGGCGTATCTGGGTATCATCAAAGGTCGCAAGGGAACGCCTAAGTCCTGAAATGGCCGCGCTGATTCCACTGATGCGGTTTCTCGTATGCCGGATGGTTAAGCGCACCTCTGTTTCGGTTTTTGCGTAAAAATATCCCCTTTGGTCACTGGCTATGGGAATTTCTTCATGGCGCAGGGCATTGACAATATCCCGCAGCTCCTTGCTTGAAATACCCAGGACTTGTTCAAGGGTTTTGCTGATGACAGCATTTTCTGCACCTTGGTGATACCGATGCAGATACTCCGCAAGCTGCTCTTTATGCATGATTTCTCCTTTCCGGCTGTTTTCCCGAAAGGAAAGGCAAAAAGAGCATAAAAAAACAGGCCGTATCCTGTATGGGAAAACGGCCTTGTTTCATTTTGGGGTCTAAAAAAGCACAGATATTTTTACCTGTGCTATCGGCTGATTTCTAATTCAACAAGTATCGATTTATTCAAGCTGCATTCCTTCCATCCCTATCTCTTGATTTGACTCCTGCTCATCTTGAATAGAAGTGATGTTAACATATTCTGCGAGAATGCCCAGTGCCTCGTCATAGCTGCCACTGGCAGTAATTCTTTCCTGCATTTCTTTTGTCTGTTCTATTCGTCCATTTTTCTTCAATGTCTGAGAGGCAGTTCCCATTAAGGTGAAAATATTGCCGTTCTGTCCGATGAGGGCACAATCCAGCTTTTCCGTTTGATCTGGTGGTTGATTCATGTCTACGTCCAGCTTATTAGGAAGATAATCGCTGAGCCATGTGCCTCCAAAGGTTTCATGCGTTCGCAATCTCCACATAGCAAGCCTACTAATATCTAAATCTACATTTTCAAAATCAAACAGGATATTGGTACAGTTGTCATACTCAAAGATGTAGATTTCTTTGAAAGTATCATGGTTTTGCAGAATACCTTCTTTCTTTAATAAATCATTTATGCCATTTATCCATTCCATAGGATCAGCGCCACAGCCTTGAAGCACAAGACCCTCATGGTCTGCCATGGTACATAGTTCTTCTGTTGTAATGTGTTTCATAGTGTTCCTCCCAAATTTTCGACTATTGCTCATTCCATCTTCATGCCGAATTGTTCGGTTTCATTTTCTGACAGTTGGGATTGTTCCGGTCGTGAGATAACAGAAAAGCTATCCTCACCATAAATGAGTGCCAAACTTCGCTTATTATCTCACTTCATATGGATTTGCCCAATGTCATTCACAAAATCTACCGTACCCTCGGTTCCCGGTGGTACAGGAGCATAGGGGTCCTCCATACTTTCCAGACGAATTCGACAAACTGAGTTTGTTCCATTCCAGTTGCCCATTTATATAGGGAATTCGTTGTTGTTTCACTGTTTCCATTGAAGTCAAAGGGTTTTTCTATGAAGCTCTTTGCGACACTCATAAATTCAGAGTTGCTTATATCGGTCAGATATTGTTTTGCCGAGCTTTCTAAATATCCCCAAAGAGTATTGTTGTCAAGGCATTTTTCATGTGCCTCAATAATCGAACTCGAAGAATGGAGATTTGTTACAAATTGACCGCCTGCATCTGAATCAGGATTTTTGATTAATCTTTTCAGTCTTACTCATTTTTAGACTTCCTCCTTTTACTTATTTTTTGCATATCGGTTCTTAGACAATCTCCCTCTGATCTGTAGCAGATAAAACCGTGAGAGGGATAGGGGCAGCCACCGCAGCTTGGGAATGGTCCGCAGAGACATGGATTTGGTTCATGCTTACCAGTAGATAAAAGGCTGTCCGAATCATAGCAAGCCCTTCTCTTATTTTTCTTATATCGTATTAGCATAGCTCTCCTTTCTGGAAACAAAAAAAGCCGGAGAATCTGAGTGCTAAAATGCACTTCAATTCTCCGGCGATATTCGTTTTTACAAAAAGGGCGATGATTCCTTTTGACCTATTGCCTAAGTCTGAAATCATCACCCTTTGTTTTTTAATATTAAACTTCTATAAAATGCTTAGAATATTAGTTCAAATACTGTGTACACCCGATAAATGACCGATGACATCCACGAAATTGATGATGTTTTGAACGGGTATTTAGGCTATAAAAATGCTCCGAAAATGGTAGATGTTCTGGTTTTTTAGCCCAGGACATCTATATACCGAATAAATTATGCGAGTAATGTCAATTTCGGATATCACCATATTTTCAGGAAGGGATTTGAACTAACATTTGGAGGGCATACTCATAATCTTGCCTTAATGTTTCAAATCCTCTTTGTCATTTGTTCCTAAAACACCACCTTCAACGATATTGTCATTTTTAATATGGTAATAATATATTGAAGTTGGTTCATCGGCATAGACAATCTCAATACTCCATTCATTATAGGACAAAATAATGTTCAAAAAAGAATGATTAACGTCAATACTTTGAATTTCGGATTGGGCATATCCTTTTTTGTCAAGATATTCCAACATCAACTTTTCGGCATTTTTTGTTCCTGCGAAAATATAAATAAAGCAAGTAAGAATAATTACAACTGCAATGCAAATAGCAATAACAAGTCCTTTTCGTTTCATTTCGTCGCACTCCTAATTTATAAGTCATCTCTACTTCATTTTATCTTATCACGAATAAAATAAAAAATCATGTATGAGTTCAAATCCTCATACATGATTTTTAATGGTGCGGATGGTGGGACTCGAACCCACACGATATCACTACCGCCAGATTTTGAGTCTGGTGCGTCTGCCAGTTCCGCCACATCCGCAGGGAAAACTGCTTGACCATAATAACATATATCTTATGAAATTGCAAGTGTTTTTTCCATAATTTCTGAAACTATCCATCTACAAAAATCACCGTGAAGGTTATGGCATTGTAAGACATATCTTATTTGACCATATACATTAATCACAAAAAGTAAAGCTGTTTTTACCATTACCTTTTACTTGATAGAGGGCTTGGTCTGCACATTGATACAATTCATGAAATGTGATTCCATTCTGTGGAAAACAAGCGATACCGATACTGCACGTAACGGCAGCCTCATTGGATTTTATTTCTTCTCTTTCAAGCGCCTCACATATTTTTCCGGCCTTTTTTGCTGCCTGCTCTCTATTTGCGCCTTTTAAGAAAACAGCAAATTCATCGCCGCCCAGGCGTCCAACATAATCACTATTGCGGACGCAAGCCTTTAAAATATCTGCGGTTGCCACCAACACATGGTCCCCCAGAATATGCCCATACCCATCATTGATTTGCTTAAAATCATCTAAATCTAACAGCAACAAGGCATGGCTTTCCTCTCCTAAATTCCCGTTTACACTTGAATTTACATAAACCTCAAAAGCCATTCGGTTTAAAACCTCTGTCAAAAGATCCTTTTCAACCTGCATCTGTAGTTTTGAGATTACCTTCATCTGTTGGTCAATGGGAATAATCATTCCATAACAATTTTGCGGTGCACCATGTCTATCATACCAAACCCTGTATACAAATTGATGTCATTGTATGTTTCCATCTTTCCCCAGAAGGCGATATTGTGCATTCCCCGTTTCCTTCCCATGAATCAAATCCAGACCCATTTTTCCAAAAATCTCTTGGTCTTCCTCAATAATATAAGGATGGGGTTTTGCAAAATCACTGATTTTTGTGATAATGGGATTTCTTCCGATCTCTTTGAAAAACACATCATTCACTTCAAAGCTATCTTTGCGGTAATCCCCTACAAATGAAATCATTCCGGCGACTTCCTCCGCTGTTTCAAAGCAGTTTTTTTCTTTTTCCAAGGCGGTCATTGTTTTTTTCATGAAGAAATAAACAGCGGCGTATCCCCCTGCATTGAGCAGTATCATTTCCAGTATATGTTGCAGCTCTGTAGCTCCATACTTATTTTGCAGCTGTGCTGTAATGGTATCCGGAACCAAATAAAAAATATACAGTTCCTGCATTCCCAAAGGCACAAATGCAGAAAACCAATACGCATCCCCCTCCCGGTACTCTGTAATACCCTCCTGCATATTCATAATATCAATCGTTTTTTTAGAGTCCAGATAGAAAAAAACATTGCTCTCTCCATGGATATACTTATCCTGTGACTCTGCGCCCAAGAGAAATCCCTGTTCATCCACCACATAAAGAGCCCCTGCTCCTTCAAAAAAATTTTTGTCAACATCCTGAAAAAGCCGATCTCCATCTATATAGGCAATCAGAGCCCCTTTCGTTGCATCACTGCGGTCTATCGGCACAGAAAGGACAAGCGTCTCTGCCGCGTCATCCTTTTTCAAAAAAGCAATCGTTCGGCTTCCTTCTATCTCAAGGATATTCCCTTCTGTAATGGCAATTTCCCTGCCCGTTTCCTGCACTACTGTCCCAATTTCAATATCACTGACATACATTTTGTCATAATCGGTAAACAAGTTCATGTATTCCCTGAACACATCGAAATTTTCTTTAGAAATATCATCTTCTTTTGCAGCATATTCAGCCAAAGCCTCCAATAAAGCAAATTGGCGTTCAATTCTTTGTAAAAAATTCAAACGCAATGCTTCTGACTGTTCACGAAACGTAAGCAAAATTTCCTTTTGCAGGACGCCTCTGCTATAGCTTAAATACCCAAATGTCTGAAAAGAGGTGACTACAAAAAAAATAATAGCAAACAGGAAAAATTGCTTTAATTTTTTGTGCCCATGCATACACTATCCTCACATTCTTATTTATACCTGAAAGGTTTGCCAAACCATAGCAAAACTCAGTATACAAATTACATTTTATATCGTTATTATATAATAATACATTCTTTTTCCTTCGAAAACAAGCAAATGTTCTGTAAAAAAAAGCCTTATTTTTTGTTCATTATTTCAATTTTTTGTAATTTATGTTATTCCGTGTAAAGCTTTTCATAGCATTCATTGCTTTTTTGCATATTCCTTCCCCTTTCTTTTCAATGGAAAGACACTAAAGCAGTATACTTTTTAAGAATCATAAAGTTTTTTTGGGGGGAAAGCAGGATTTATAGTTTTCTCATAAAGCGATCAATTGATCAACACCGCACCCTATATTCTTATACATATAAAGATTGGAAAATGCATTCTCGAAAAATGAAGTTATTTTTTATCCCCAAGCTTTAGAAAAAAATGAAAATATTTACTTCCGTTGTAAATACAACCGACTAATCTTTTCCAACAATATATACTTAATATGTAAACACAGGCGGTAAAATTTGAAATAAGGCGGTTAAAAAGCACTGTTGTTTGCAATACTAGGGTTAGCAAAAGATCGGCGTAGTGATTGCCCATTGAAATTTTCTTGAAAATCAAAAATTTCAGACGGCAAGCGATACAAATGTCAACGATCAACAGAGGAAAAGGAGGAATCACAATGAGTATGTTTTGTTATCAGTGTCAAGAAACGGCAGGCGGAAAAGGGTGTACGGTACGGGGTGTTTGCGGAAAAACAGAAAGTACTGCAAAGCTGCAAGACCTACTGATTTACGCAGTTAAGGGTATTTCAGAGATTGTTGTCAAAGGGAAATTGGATGTAAGCAAGCTGAAAGATATTAATTACGAGGTGATTAACAGCTTATTTATTACCATTACCAATGCCAATTTTGACAATGCTTCCATTATGGATCAAATACGCAGAATGCTGGATATGAGAGACACTCTGCGAGACAAGGTATCTGTTTCGGAATTGCATGATGCCGCAACCTTTACGGTGGATTCTGAAGAATCTATGCTTGAAAAGGCTTCCGAAGTGGGTGTTCTGGCTACAAAAAATGAGGATATTCGTTCTTTGACCCAAATGATCACTTACGGTGTGAAGGGTATGGCTGCTTATACAGAGCACGCGAAAAACCTTGGGAAGGAAAGCCTAGAAATCAGCGAATTTATTTACGAAGCATTGGCAGCAGCACTGGACAAGAGCCTTAGTGTAGATCAGCTGGTTGCCCTTACCCTAAAGACAGGGGAATACGGCGTAAAGGCAATGGCTCTACTTGACGAGGCAAATACCTCCGCCTACGGAAATCCTGAAATTTCAGAAGTGAACATCGGGGTAAAAAACAACCCGGCAATATTGATTTCCGGACATGACTTGGCTGATCTTGAGCAGCTTCTGGAGCAAACAAAGGATAGTGGCGTTGATGTATATACACACAGTGAAATGCTGCCTGCCCACTACTACCCCGCATTCAAAAAGTATAAAAACTTTGTGGGTAACTACGGAAACTCCTGGTGGAGACAGATCGACGAATTTGTATCCTTCCGCGGGCCCATTTTATTTACAACAAACTGCATTGTTCCCCCCAGAAGTGAAGAAGTGCGGGGAAGAATTTTTACAACGGGTTCCAGTGGATATCCCGGCTGCAAACACATTGACGCAGACGAAAAAGGCCATAAAGATTTCTCTGAAATTATTGCCCTTGCAAAAACTCTCCCCTCTCCGGAAGAAATTGAAACAGGGAGCATTGTGGGTGGTTTTGCCCACAATCAGGTGATTGCATTGGCGGATCAGGTGGTTGCGGCAGTGAAATCAGGCGCTATCAAAAAATTCTTTGTTATGGCGGGCTGTGACGGCAGAATGAATTCAAGAAAGTATTATACGGAGTTTGCAGAAAACCTGCCGAACGACACAGTGATTTTGACGGCAGGCTGCGCAAAATATCGGTATAATAAATTGCATCTTGGAGACATCGGCGGTATCCCTCGGGTATTGGATGCCGGACAATGTAATGATTCCTATTCCCTTGCGGTTATTGCAATGAAATTAAAGGAAGTATTCGGTCTTGAGGATATTAACGAGCTCCCCATTGCCTATAATATCGCTTGGTATGAGCAAAAAGCTGTCATTGTTTTATTGGCACTGCTTTATCTTGGTGTAAAAAACATCCACTTGGGGCCCACCCTTCCCGGCTTCCTTTCCCCCAATGTAGCAAAGGTTCTTGTGACACAGTTTGGAATTACACCTATTGGCACCGTGGACGAGGATATTGAATTGTTTTTGGCGAAATAAAGTATCACTTTAAACAAGTCAATACTATTTCATAAGGATTTGTATATCATAATTCTTATGAAAACTCAAATAACAAAGCAATAAGTGCAAGTCCATAGAATATGGACTTGCACTTCAGACTGTCAAAGAACAGCAAGTTTTTAGGTTGTGAAAACTGCTGTTCTTTGCATATAAGGCATCCAAACAAGACAAATACGAGAAAAGCGAGGGCTGTTCCAAGCCCAGGTTGCCAGCTTTTTCAGATTCATGGCAGCATACTTAAGCCTCACCCATTGTGTCACTCGGGTCAGGCCTCTGTGCTGTGTATAACGCATGGCGTGCTTTTCCTTGGCGTCTCCAAACACACGCTCTATCGTTTGTTTTCGCATGGCATAAATGTCTCTGACCCACTCTGTTTTTCGCAGCTGCTCCGCCAAATCCAGATACCCTTGCCAAATATGGCGAGAGAGTGCCTTCTGCCCTTTTTCATTGGCGCCGCATAATTTTTTGTGTGGACAATTTACACAATGCTTTGGGGTTGAGCGATAGATTCTTTTTCCGTCCCTGTCTGTTGTGGTGTGCCGCAGAATACCGCCTTGCGGGCAGGCGTATGTATCATTTTCAGAAAGCCCATTATCTCGTGCAAGATTTGCTTCGCAAATCCTTACAGGTAGGGCTTTTGCATCTTGCAGAAGTAAATTCCGCAAAACGATTCCAATTGAAAACCATTGTGTTTTCAAACCTTTCCAATATCAAAATAGTTTTGTTTATACTCCAAGGGAATATCCATGTTTTATAGACTTTTCCTTTCAATATTTCCCTTTCAAAACTTCGCCGCCGTTTTTCTTTAACCCAAGGCCACATCTAAAACCATCATCAGCGCAAACCCTGCCGCCGCGCCGATGGTTCCAATATTGGAATGCTCTCCCGCTTGAGATTCGGGAATCAACTCCTCAATCACCACATAAATCATGGCACCCGCCGCAAAGGAAAGAAAGTACGGCAGAATCGGCAGAACCTGCTTTGCCATCAAAATCGTAATCACAGCACCAACGGGCTCCACAACTCCGGAACCAACGCCGTATAAGAAAGCCTTCTTTTTGCTTGCACCCTCGTTGCGCAAGGGCATAGAAATAATTGCCCCTTCCGGAAAGTTTTGCAAAGCAATACCCAAGGCCAAAACAAAAGCGGACATCATGGTAATGCTTTCGTTTCCCATGGTTGCCCCTGCAAAGGCCACACCGACTGCCATCCCCTCAGGAAAATTGTGCAGCGTAACCGCAAGCACCAGCATAGCTGTTTTCGATAACTTGGTGGGCACACCCTCCGGCTTTTCACTATCCATGTGCAAATGAGGAATCAAACTGTCTAAAAGCAGTAAAAAGCCAACACCAAGTAAAAAACCTACTAATGCCGGAATCCAGGCAACTCCGCCTTGAGACTCTGTTAGCTCAATGGAAGGAATGAGCAAAGACCACACGGAGGCGGCAATCATAACCCCTGCCGCGAACCCAAGAAGCAGCTTTTTTACGCTTTCATTCATTTCTTTTTTCATGAAAAATACCATTGCCGCACCTAAGGAGGTTCCTATAAATGGAATGGTTAAAGTTAAAATTTCTTGCATAAAACGTCACCCCGTTTTTTCCATCATTTTTCTTTTGTCTGTAAAATGCTACCATTTTCATGCAATTCCTAAAAGATATTTGTATGAACCTCCGGCATATGCATCATTTAAAACGCAATTATTTTTATTATAATACCTTTTGGAAAAAGTTACTACCCTTATTATTTTGGCGAAAGAAAAAAAGTACAGGGCATCTAATATGCATTGGCTAAATGTCCCATCAGCTGACTCATTTTTCTGTGACAAATTTATTTTTATGATAGGCGATTTTAAACTCTCTGATAAAGGCGATACCGTCAATTTTAGAGGCAAACAGTGTTTTGTTCTCCAACTCCCGCAACACACTTTTTTCAGAAATAGCAGAAATTCCAAGGCTGTTTTCCACAGCATTTTTGATTGTTTCTGAATTAGTACATATTATTCATAATATGTGATTCTATGATTGTGGTATTATCCTCAACCACTTGAATTTTTACAGCGGGGCTGATTTGTTTAAAATTTCTGATATGCTGGGGTAAAATAGCCGAGCCTACGGTTACGCTTGGTAAGCTTCAAGATCAGAACATACCTGTGTAAAAATTTTGAAATGCCTGAATGTCAAGGAAATTGCCCCCTATCCATACCTTTTACTTATCAATATTATCATGTAATACTGTTTTAATTATTATAACCCAGGAGGTATAATAAGGAAACCATAATATGCATTAAAAGGAGATAAGAATTATGATTAAAAAAGATAAGGGGTATTCTTCTTGCCGCCGCCATAGCCATCCCTGCGTGGTTCATAGGCAAATAAATTCCCATGATAGGAAGCCCGGTTTTGGGCATCTTATTCGGAATGGTTTTGGCATTTTGGAAGCGCCCCGCCAGCCTTCAGCCGGGAATTCAGTTCACTTCAAAAAAAATACTACAATACGCAATTATTTTTCTTGGCTTTGAAATGAACTTGTTCCATATTTTCAGTGTGGGAAAACAAACCATATTGCTGATGCTGTTTACACTGTCTGCCGCCTTTTTGACCGCCTATTTCGCAGGAAAGCTGCTGTGATTGGATGGGAATACAAAAATACTGATTGGCGTAGGCTCTGCCATTTGCGGCGGCTCGGCCATTGCAGCAACGGCTCCCATAATTCATGCACAGGATGAGGAAATTGCCCGCTCTATTTCCACCATCTTTTTGTTTCATGTGTTAGCGGCTTTTTTGTTCCCCTTTTTTGGGCATCTGTTTGAAATGAGCGACCATACCTTTGGACTGTGGGCAGGCACCGCAGTGAATGATACCTCTTCGGTGGCGGCCGCAGGGTATGCCTTCAGCGACACCGCAGGCAATCTTGCTGTCATTGTCAAGCTGACAAGAACCTTGGCTATTGTTCCCGTCACCTTGGTTTTGCCCATGCTGACATCGAAAAAAGCACGGAAAAAAATGAAAACTATAGTGTTGCAAACATATTTCCATGGTTTGTTCTGGGGTTTTTAGGTACTTCCATACTCAGTACCTTCCTTCCCATTTCTGTTAAGGCCGCATCTTTCCTTGCCCAGGTTGGAAAGTTTATGATCGTCATGGCCATGGCCGCAATCGGCTTCAATACAAATATCATTTATCTGGTGAAAAACGGAACAAAACCCATTTTTCTGGGATTTTTATGCTGGTGTTCCATTGCAGTGGTATCACTGGTAGTGCAATATCTTTTTCAAATTTAAGACACAGCAAAAAAAGTTTCTTACATAGGCCTAGTTTAAAATCAGGAAACATTTCCAATAGGAAATGCTTTCTGATTTTTTCTGGCGGAAGTCTATAAAATAGACAGCCTTCCCCTTGTTATAGAAAAGAATGCTCCTTAACCATGGGTATTTTCTAAATACGCAATGTATTCTTCACCCCATACCTCAAGGGCATCCAAAACCGGTTGAAACTGTTCCCCTAAATGACTGAGGGAATATTCCACCTTTGGCGGTATCTGATTATAAATCGTTCTGATGATTAATCCGTTTGCTTCCATCATGCGCAGCTGTTTCGTTAATGTCGATTGGGTCAAATGGGGCAACACCCGCAGAAGCTCCCCAAAACGCATGGTTTTTTTGCTCAAGTGATATAGAATAAGCAAAGTCCATTTTCCCGTAAGCAACCGTTGTGCAGTGGTATACGGGCAGATTCCAAACAAATCCTTCTCCATGATTTCTCCTCCATAGTATCTTTTAGAATACTAACACAATAAAAAAATCGTACTTGCAATAAGTATCCTATCATGCTTAAATTATAGCAGAATGATAAAGCAAGTCAATAATTATAACCCTAGGAGGTATTTATGGAAACAGTCTATTCCTTTTTAAAGAAATGCGAAACTTACTTTTTGGCAACAACAGAAGGGGATCAGCCCAGAGTTCGCCCCTTTGGAACGGTGGACATTTTTGAGGACAAGCTTTATATCCAAACCGGTAAAAAGAAAAATGTATCCAAACAAATGTTGAAAAATCCAAAAATTGAACTCTGCGGTATGTCCGGCGGTGAATGGATTCGTATTGCAGCTACCGTTGTTGAGGATGACCGCTTAGAGGCGAGACAGCATATGCTGGATGCTTACCCATCCCTGCAAGGTCTATATCAGGCTGAAGATGGCAATTGCCAAGTCTTTTATTTGAAAGATGCCACAGCTACCATTTATTCCTTAAAGGATGCGCCAAAAGTAATTTCTTTTTGATGGATAAGGCAGAATACCGCGTCTAAAAATTGTATAGTGCACTGAGAAAGGAAACTTGGGGGCAGCACCTGCATATTTTTCTTCTGCGCCTCGGGATTGCCTCCTCTTCCTGTTATGGATTAACGAAAAACACCTTTTTTACAATAGACTTTCATCTTAGTAGTAAAAAAAGGTGTTTTTTGCCATCATTTATACTGTGCGTACCATAGCAGGTGGTAATCTCTTACCAACTTGCGGGCAGTTGGGGCACCCAATCAAATAGAACGGAACGGCTCTTGTGCTGAAATTTATTCTTATCAAAGGTTGTACTTTGCTTTTTTCAGTCCTTTTTACGCTCTGAAAACATAGGAACTTTCTCTCCGATCAGTGCAAGGGTTGAAAGGCCTATACCTTTCCCCAAATTCTGTAATTGATTCCTAAATTTGGAAAATGAAACATACAGACGATCTATAACCCTCCGGTACCATTCAATTTCCCATTGGTTCAACAAAGGAGGCCCCAAAATATATTGTTAGGGCATGGGCAAGCGCCCGCCCGATTCCTCGACAATTCTCTTTGATCCATTGGGCATCTTCAAAATTATCATTATACCCCAGCTCCACTGACACCGCAGGCACAGTTGTTTGAAATTCCTTTCTCATCGCCGTAGGCGTGGCCTTTACCGCCGCAGACGCAGGATAAATTCTTTTTAAGCTGCTTACGATAATCTCTGCCAGCCGACCTCCACAGGAACTGTTTATCAAATAAAGCACTTCCGGCCCCTGAAGGAAGCCGGCCATAAAAGGGGGTGCAGTAGCCGTATGCATGGCAAAAAACAGATCATATGCCCCTTGGTTTACCTCTTGCATCACTTGAGAAATGGTGTTCTTGGGGTCATTTCTTGTAAATGCGATTCCGGAGGCAAGTAAATACGGCTCCATGGCATCGGCAATTAGGCTGACATACTCTTCCTCCGAACCACCGCTGACAAAAAGATTATACGTTTGTAACGACGGGTTGAGATATATTCTTGGCATAAAATCCCCCTCCGCTTTTTTATTAGCTTATGGCAAAAAGGGATTTTTGAAAGTTGTCTTTCCTTTAAGAAAGAAGGCTCTTTTCGTATACCTTGTAAATGTCAGTTTCTCTCGCTTCATAGGGAAAGCTTTTAATTTTTTGCGGGTTTTCCATGGCACGCTCTGTATAATACTTGATCTCCTCAACAGTAAATACTTCCGAGATATGCAATACCTCCTTCAAGAAGGCGCCCATATCCTGGGTGGTTTCCATGTCCAGACAGTGTAGCAGCTGGGGAACCTTTTTCTCCTCCCTCGGGAACATTTCCAAATAAGCCTGGGTAACCATGCCGTTTGCCCGTCCGTGGGCAATCCCTTTTTCATAGGTTAAAAAGTACCCAAGGCAGTGAGGGATGGAGGTGCCGGTTTGTGCAATGGCAACCCCCGCAAGGGAAGAGGCCAGCATCAGCTTGTCCCGCACTTCGGCGGAATATGTTTTTTCTTTTAACGCAGGAATACAATCTTTAAAGATAGAAAGACCTAGCTCTACAATTTTTTCGCTTACGAAGTTGGCATTTACTGATAAATAGCTTTCGATTAAATGGGTCAGGGCATCCACAGCGGTATTATTGGTGATTTCCGCAGAAAGCTCGTCCATATATTTGGGATCTAAATAAGAAAGCCTTGAAAAAACCTTTTGGGTAATTGCGCTTTTTGTACGTTTTTCATGGAGTGTCAGGATGGAATATTGGGTCACTTCCGAACCCGTTCCCGCCGTTGTGGGAACCTCCACCACCGGCAGAGCCTTTGCCTTTGTCTCTGCGAATAAAATTTCGGTATCCGCCTCCGGGTTTGCCGCCAAAACCGCAATGGCTTTTGCTGCATCCATGGGGGAGCCGCCGCCAATGCCGATTACAAACGAAACTTTTTCGGCAACGGCCAACTTCGCCGCTCTGAAAACCGTTTCCACATCGGGATTTTCGCCGATTTCATCAAATAAAACCCAAGGAATATTGAGAGCCTCTAAGGCATCTGTAACGTCCTTTTGGGCACCGTTTTTTTTCGCAGAATTCCGCCCTGTAACCAGCATTGCTTTCTTCCCCAATGCCGCAAGGGCCTCCTTGTTGGCCAAAATACAGCCCCTGCCAAAATAGGTATTCGCAGGCATAAAAAATTTAAAGTTTTCCATAAGTATCCTCCTTTTATATTAAAACTTAAAGTCATATGATTCCCATTGGACATTCATGATAGATGGAATATCTGCCGGGGTATCCTCTGCCAATTGAAACAGAATTTCAAAATCATGATAGCGCTCGCCTTCAATTGTAGCAATCCCTACAATCAAATAGTTTCTTCCTTCTCCCTCCAAATACTCGGCCTCAAGAAGAAGCTCGTCCTCTTCCAAATAAATCTTATGCAACTCCTGCTGCTTTTGTTCTTCTGTAAAATAAAGCTTCATGTTTGCCTCCTTAAGCTCTGTGCTTCTTTTTTACTATTTTATCATCTGGTAAATATAGTTACAAGATAATCTTGATATTTGCCTGCCCATTGCATAGAAAGATACCCTTTTCTGTTTCCGCTGTTCAAATTTTCATCTTCCCTTTGCAATAAAATTGTTGTATACTTGGTTCAGACAGGAGGAACCCTTATGAATTATATCGTTTTGGATTTAGAATTCAATCAATCCTTTCCTTTTAAAACCGGTGTGTCCGTTTCGCCGGTGGTCGAATGTCCCTTTGAAATTATTCAAATCGGTGCAGTGAAATTAAATGATGCTTTTCAGCAAATTGATACCTTCAACGTCATGATTCAGCCGCAAATTTACCTAAGACTCCACCCTTTCGTTGAAAAAATAACCGGAATTACCGATGAAAAACTAAAAGGACAACCTGATTTTTCTGAGGCATTTCAACGGTTTGCTTCTTTTATTGGTAAAGAAGATGCAATTTTGTGTACTTGGGGCATTGATGATATTAAATCCTTATTTAGAAATATTCTATATTATAAGCTAGATACAACCAGTATCCCCAATGCTTATTTGAATGTGCAAAAATATGCTTCGGCTTATTTAAAATATGAAGCCGGTCAGGCAATCGGTCTGAAAAATGCTGTGACGGAACTAAAGATCGCCATTGATGCACCATTTCACGATGCTTTGTGCGATGCAATCTATACGGCAAAGGTTTTTGAAATTGTACACCCCCAGGAAATTTTGCCTACAAGCTTCAAGCCCTCTGTTTTATTGATTCCGGTACCAAAATCCCCCCGCACAAATTTGCCCGCTTTGCTGCGTCATATGGCGGATTTGACTGAAAAAGAGCTGACTTCGGAAGAAAAAAAGTTGATTAAACTGGCATATTTTCTGGGTCGGGCCCATACCTTTGACGCACCCGGCGGGGAAAGGAAACGGAAGAAAAAACGTGTGCTGCATGAGAGCTAAGGCATACTGTCTCTGCTTTCTACTACAATATATTTATGGTTAATATCCCTTACAGCCAGTAAGGAA
>ENA-UOOM01001210-UOOM01001210.1-fermentation-metagenome-genome-assembly--contig:-NODE-1210-length-25644-cov-11.690844_pt1 | contig 25644 bp, 25 predicted proteins | sample MGYA00245781_ERZ724031 | MGnify/ENA primary metagenome ERZ724031 (study PRJEB28704, sample SAMN03018317) | fermentation metagenome | biome: anthropogenic terrestrial biome; feature: soil... | reverse complement strand
TTCAAAGACATTTTTAATGAGGTTTTTGAAAAAGAGTATAAGGATAAATTTGAAAAAGCGGGAATCATATACTTTTACACTTTAATTGATGATGCTGTTGCACGAGTTATGCGTTCAAACGGCGGTTTTATCTGGGCATGTAAGAACTATGATGGAGATGTCATGAGTGACATGGTTGCAACTGCATTTGGAAGTCTTGCCATGATGACAAGTGTTCTTGTGTCACCGGAAGGTGTATATGAATTTGAAGCCGCTCATGGAACGGTACAGCGTCATTATTACAGACATTTAAAAGGCGAAAAAACTTCTACAAACCCAATGGCAACATTGTTTGCCTGGACGGGTGCATTAAAAAAGCGTGGTCAGCTTGACAATACACCTAAACTTGTAGAATTTGCCGATACTCTTGAAAAAGCATCTATTAAAACTATCGAAGACGGCATTATGACCGGCGACCTTGCAGGTCTTTCGGATTTACAGAATAAGACTGTTGTAGATACTGAAACCTTTTTGAAAGAAATAAACAACAAATTGGTTCAAATGATTTGAGCCAATACTTAACACATAAGTAATAACGGAGGAAGATATATGCCAAAAAGAGGAAATATTTCAATGTCGGTAATTAGAAGATTACCGCGTTACTATAGATTTTTAGTTCACCTTAAACACAAGGGAGTTACGAGGATTTCATCTACAGAATTATCTGTAAAATTAGGATTGACTGCATCACAAATACGGCAGGATCTTAACTGCTTTGGAGGATTCGGTCAGCAAGGATACGGGTATATTGTAGACCAACTTTGTGACGAAATCGGAAATATTTTAGGGCTTTCAAATGGTTATAGGTCTATATTAATCGGCGCCGGTAACTTAGGAAGAGCAATTGCATCTCATATGTCGTTTGAGCATGAAGGATTTAAATTAATCGGAATTTTCGACAGCTCTCCAAATAAAACCGGTACAAGAATAAACGACCAAATTGTTCGCGATATTGTTGATTTGGAGGAATTTTGCAAATCCGAAAAACCTGTTATGGCAGTACTCTGCATTCCGCGTGAAGGTGTAAATTCAATTATTGAACGGCTTTATGGCTTAGGAATTCGTAATTTCTGGAATTTCAGCCACTATGATATTAGCATGAAATACGAGGATGCATTGGTTGAAAACGTCCATTTAAATGACAGTTTGATGACCCTTTGCTATAGAATCTCAAATCCAAATAAATAATTTTTAATATTTAGGGGAAATGACAAATGTTATTTCCCCTATTTACATATACTAAAATTATTATAAAAAAGTATTATTATATTATTATATATGCTATTATTTTAAGTACTTTAATTTAGGAGGTAAATTTTATGAACTGGCTGCCTATTATTATCCCTGTAGCAATTATATTAATTTTAATTTTATGGATATCCGGAAGTTATAACAAACTCGTTTCCCTGTCCGTTAGGGTTGACAACGGTTGGGCACAGGTAGATGTTCAGCTTAAAAAGCGTTTTGACCTAATTCCAAATTTAGTGGAAACTGTAAAAGGTTATGCTACTCACGAAAAAACTACTCTTTCAGAAGTTACCAAATGGCGTGGTGCAGCGATGAATTCCAAGACACCTGAAGAATCAATGGAAAATAACGCCAAACTTTCCCATGCAATACTAAACCTTTTTGCAACCGCTGAACAATACCCTGATTTAAAAGCAAATCAGAATTTCTTAGATTTACAGTCACAGCTTCAAGATATAGAAAGTAAAATTGCAATATCTCGCCAGTTTTATAATGATACTGCGATGAAATACAACGAATATGTTATGCATTTTCCTTCAAACATTATTGCTTCAATATTTAAGTTTAATACTAAAAAATATTTTGAAATTGACGAAGCCGATAAAGCCGTACCACAGGTGAAATTTTAATTGTATTGGAGGGAAAATATGCATCGTTTCATTAATACACCTATTAAGCGCATTATAGCCTTCCTGTTTATATTAACTGTAATGTTTCCATTGAGCGGATGCTCTCAGTCATATGTTTCCGACAGCAAGCAGGTTATGGATAAGCTTAATATAGACGCATCAGTAAGTGATAACGGCGATATGACTGTTACCGAAACTTGGCGTGTTAATTTGCAAAATCGGGACAAAGTTTACAGAAACTTATATAAATCGTTTTTAAATCAACAAAATATCAAGATTAGCAATTTGTCTGTTAATGATTTGGACTACGGAACTAATTACAAATTAGTTCAAAATATTAATCCAGCTAAACCATCAGATAACCTAACTAATGTTTGCTACATTTTTAAAACTGACAAAGAAACCGAAATAGGTTGGTATATGCCTCCGATTGAAAGCGGAATACGCAATTTCAAAATACAATACACTATTAAAAACATTACGCAAGTGTACAAAGATACCGCGGTTTTATGGTTCGGATTTATCGGGAAAAATTTCAGTATCCCTATAACTGAATTAAACGGAAGTATCACTCTGCCAAACGGTGAAAAATTGTCGCATGCATGGCTTCACTGTACCGCTGAAAGCAATTTAAAAATACAACAGAATAATAAAATTTCAATTACAGCAAAAGAAATTCCCGCTAATACATTTGTTGAAACAAGAATACTTGCCCCCACTTCCCTATTCCCAAATTCTAAAAATATTAGTAATTCCGAAGTAAAGAACAATATCATAAACGAAGAAAAGAAATGGGCGGAAGATTGGGCAAAAAAACAACAGACGGATTATATTGTAGGAATTATCGATGCGGCGGCAGGTGCTTTGTTAGCTGTAATCGGACTGGTTGTCTTGCTGCGGATTAAAAAGAAAAACAGACCATATAAAGTTGATGCACCTGAATACACTCGCGACATACCTGACGGAAGTTCACCGGCAGGTGTGGCAAGTCTGTTTTACTATTACCACGGTGGAGTAACGGCAAAAGTTCAAGGACGTGTTTTTAGTTCTACACTTATGAGTCTTGCTCGTAAAGGTTATATACAATTTTCAGTAAATGAAAGTAAAGATTTTGTTTTAAAAATTACTGATAACAGCAGAACATTGCCGCTTACTAAAAGTGAAAATAACTTCTATGAGATGTTTTTAAAAGTTGCATCCAGCTATAAAAATCAATTTACCATGAAACAATTTGAAGACTATGCAAAACAACATAGTAAATATATTGACAGCAATATGCAGAAGTTTTTATTATATGCTAAACAAGAAATAGCGGATAAAGGTTACTTTGAACATCGTCCCGACTTTCTAACGTTGAGTTCCGTTCTCGGTACGGTGAGCATTATAGCTGCTATTTGTATTTTTATATTTACACAGGCGTGGCTGCTTTATATTCCAATAGGTGCTTTAATTCTCGGTTTATTATTAGTCAGTGCCGGAAACGTTAAAACTCGTCTCAGTAAAATAGGCGAATATGACTACGCTGTTTGGCACGGTCTTAAAAAATATATGCTCGAGTTTTCTCGTATGAAAGAGTATGGAGTCCCTGAACTTGCATTATGGGAAGAATACCTTGTTTACGCAACAATGATGGGTATTTCTAAAAAAGTATGTGAACAGCTTAAACTTGTTTATCCTCAGCTAAACGATACCAATTACCTTGATACCAATTTCAGCGGAACCTATATGTACTATCTGTTAGGAAATCATATGAGAATAAGTGGTGTCAGTAATTTTGGAAATGATTTTGCTTCGTATATTGGAACTACAATGACAAATATCAGCACATCCGCAACCAGACTTGCACATCCACCCACTTCAAATAACAGCAGCGGCGGTTTTGGTGGCGGTGGCTTCGGCGGCGGCGGCTTTGGCGGCGGCGGAGGAGGTTTTGGCAGCGGCGGAGGCGGCGGTGTCCGATAATAATTATCACCGGTAAAGCTCTTCTGAACACCCCGGCATAATCTGCGGTTTTCGTATTACAATAAGTAATCACCTCGGTTGAAATTTCAGCCGAGGTGATTTTTAATATTCAATATTCAGTTTAATTAGTCCATATGTTGTTCTTTATATTTTTTTGCCGCTCCCACAAGACCTTTAAATAGCGGATGTGGGCGGTTCGGGCGTGATTTAAACTCAGGGTGGAACTGTGAACCCATAAACCACGGATGGTTTGGAAGTTCCATCATTTCGACAATATGGCCATCCGGTGACTTGCCGCAGAACACAACCCCTGCCTTTTCAAACTGGTCACGGTAGTCATTATTAACTTCAAAGCGATGGCGGTGACGTTCTGAAATAATCGACTCGTTGCCGTAAAGCGCTGCAGCTTTTGTTCCGGGAGTAAGTTTACATGGATATTGTCCAAGACGCATAGTACCGCCGATTTGAACTACATCTTTCTGTTCCGGCATTAAATCAATAACATGATTTCTACTTTGAGGATCAAATTCAGCAGAATTAGCATCAGCAAGTCCAAGTACATTACGCGCAAATTCAACAATTGTAAGCTGCATGCCAAGGCAAATACCGAGTAAGGGTATTTGGTTAACCCTTGCATAATGAATAGCTGAAACCATGCCCTCTATTCCCCTTTGTCCAAAGCCGCCGGGAACAATTATGCCGTCTACACCTTCCATTATTTCATTTATATTGTCTTCTGTAATAAATTCAGAATCAAGCCATTTAATATTTACTTTTACTTTGTTACCGATTCCGCCATGAGTCAAAGCCTCGGCAACACTTAAATACGCATCGTGCAATTCAACATATTTTCCGACAAGACCGATTGTTACGCTTTGTGTAAGCGACATAGCTGTGTTTACCATTGTAATCCAATCACTTAAATCTGCCCCCGGTGTATCCAATCCAAAGCGTTTGCAAACAATATCATCCAAGCGCTCTTCTTTAAGTGCCAAAGGAACTTGATATAACAGCGGAAGGTCAAGATTTTGAATGACACAGTTTTCATTAACATTGCAGAATAAAGCAATTTTCTTCTTTATATCGTCTCCGATAGCTTTTTCGGAACGCAGGACAATAACATCCGGTTGAATACCGATAGAAAGAAGTTCTTTAACGCTGTGTTGGGTCGGTTTTGACTTATGCTCATGTGAACATGCCAAATACGGAACAAGGGTAACATGAATAAACATGCAGTTGTTCCTGCCTATCTCAGTTGCAAATTGACGAAAAGCCTCTAAAAATGGCTGGCTCTCAATATCGCCAACCGTTCCGCCTACTTCAATTATTGCAACGTCTATATTGTCCTTGCCTTCATATATGCGTGTTTTTATTTCATTAGTAATATGAGGGATAACCTGCACAGTACCTCCGTCATAATCTCCGTTGCGTTCCTTTTGAAGAACGTTCCAGTAAATTCTTCCTGAAGTAATGTTACTGTTTTGAGTAAGGTTTTCATCTATAAAACGCTCATAATGACCTAAATCCAAATCCGTTTCAGCACCGTCATTGGTGACAAAAACTTCACCATGTTGAAATGGGTTCATGGTTCCGGGATCAACATTTAGGTAAGGATCAAATTTCTGCATCGTAATCCTCAAGCCTCTTGCTTTTAACAAACGACCCAAAGATGCCGCCGTTATTCCCTTACCTAATCCTGAAACAACACCGCCGGTTACAAAGATATATTTTGCTGACATAGTTACCCTCCATAAGAATATATAATACTACAACTGTAAAAAACAAATTAGACTAATTATATCGTTTATTATATTATCTTGTCAATGCAATAAGGGATATATTTATATAAATAACGACCTTTATTTTAAAATTTGAAATACTGTACCAATAATAGGCAAAGGTTCCTGTCTGTCCTGTGCAGCATGTATAATGCCTATTACCGTAAATACAATATAGAAACACCATACAATAAAGCTGAGCATCCCGTTAAGCACCATACCAAATTGAGATATAATAAACATTTTAGTAAAAGGCCCCATTAAAACAATGTTGATAAAACTCTTAAGTATCGCTACCAAAATATTTATTACAACTTCAAATATTGTCAATATAATACCTTGGTTTACATGAAATCGCACTTTTGGATTATTCCTGTCCGCTAATAATCCTATAATCCAAAGAATACTTATGTAAGATATGATACAGAAAGCTTTTGTATTATCGGAAGATGGATAGCTTTGCGTATAAGGCGGATTTTCTGGTGGTGTAGGCGGCTGATTTGAATTATTTTGATAATATCGTGAATTATTAGTCTCTTGGTAGTAAGATTGAGAATGATTGTTTTCGGATTTTCTATAATAAGTATTTTCATGCGGATGATTTTGTTGTCTGTAGTGTGCTTTGTAGTCAAAAGGCTGACTTGTATTTTGTGATTTATTATTGTCAGGATTTGAATTTTGTTCATTCATAGTAAATTCCTCCATAAAAAATCATTCTTTAAATATTTCAATTTCGGCTTTAGTAATTACAACATCAGTATCAGGCTTGCCTTGAGAATTAACCGCTACCGCTGCTATTTTATCAACTACATCCATTCCTTCAATTACTTGTGCAAAAACAGTATGACCGGTATTTGCAATGTTATACGCACCGTCTAAATTCGGATTGCCGCCACATTCTTTATATATTTTCTTATATTCGTCAGTAACCTTGCTCATGTCTATGAAGCCCGGTCCATTTTGCTCTATAAAAGCTTCCGGATTTTGTTTATAAAATTCATATGCTTTTTGGAAATTGTCCCAGTTAATATCTGTTGTCTTATTTTGGTTAATAAAAAATTGGCTCCCATTCGTGTTTGGTCCTCTGTTTGCCATAGAAACCGAACCGCGTATATTAAGCAAGTTTAAATTAAATTCATCTTCAAAATCTTTGTTCCAAAAGCTTTCTCCTCCCGTGCCGTCACCTTTTGGGTCACCGCCCTGAATCATAAAATTGTTTATTACACGGTGAAAAGTAATACCGTTATAATATCCTTTTCTAATCAAGCCTTTAAAATTTTCTACCGTTTTAGGTGCAGCCTCAGAAAAGAGACGAAGTTTTATAGTCCCTTGATTTGTATTTAATACTGCAATTTCTTCTCCTTCAGCCGGCTTTTCAAGCTGATAGCCGATTTTTTTACCGTCAGACGGTCTTACCCTTGTATCTGCTTTAGAATCCTTTGGGGACGGCACAGATGACGTCACATCTTCTTTTTTCTCTGAACAGGCAGATAAGCTAATTATAAGCGCAATTACCGAAACTATACTTATTATTTTATTTAGGTGCTTCATATATAAACAATCCTTTCACTTAATACATATAATTATTATTTTATTATAGATAAGGACAATATTCAAGCGTAGTTAGGATAATTAACAATTTAATAATTAATTAAGGTAAGTATTACCTTTAATTTTTAAGCATATAGATAATCGAAGACAAAAAGGAGGTAGGAAAATGGTTGAATACTATCCAGAGGGGTGGATAATCGATACTCCGGAAAACCGCGCAGCGATACAAAGCATTTCTTCGCTGAATGATGCCTGCCGGGATGGACAAATTTTGGAAGGACGTGCGCTAATATGTGACAGCTCACATAATTTAATTGTCGATTTAGGCGGCATTAAAGGTATAATTCCACACGATGAGGGGGCTATAGGCATTCGTGAAGGTACCGTTCGCGACATAGCAATCATTTCCAGAGTAAACAGACCGGTATGTTTTATTGTAACAGGCTTTGAAAAAGATTCTGATGGTAAGATGACAGTTTTGCTTTCACGCAGAGCTGCGCAGGAAAAATGTAAGGCAGAATACATTAATAAACTTACCCCGGGCGACATAATTAACGCACGGATAACTCATTTAGAAAATTTCGGAGCTTTTGCGGATATCGGTTGCGGAGTAGTGGCTCTGCTTCCAATAGACACTATCTCTGTTTCACGTATTGACCACCCAAGAGAAAGATTTAGCGTTGGTATGGATATTAAAGCAATAATTAAATCTATAGAAAACGGACGAATTACTCTAAGCCACAAAGAACTTTTAGGAACTTGGCTGGAAAACGTTGCTATGTTCTCAGCCGGTGAAACTGTGGCAGGAATTGTACGTTCTGTTGAATCATACGGAATATTTGTTGAACTTTCACCAAATCTTGCCGGTCTTGCAGAGACTAAGGAAGACGTATTCCCGGGTCAGCAGGCAAGCGTTTACATAAAAAGTATCATTCCATCAAGAATGAAAGTAAAGCTTGTCATTATAGATACTTTTGATTATTCATACCGGCCAACTCCGCCAAAATATTTCTGCACCGGTAAAAGAATAGATAAATTTATTTATTCTCCTCCGGACTGTGACAAAGAAATCATTACAGATTTTACATCCGTATAAATAGTCAGACTGTGGGGTTTAACCGCCTCACAGTCTGTTTTATTTTTGATATTATTAGTCAAGTTTAAACCTTACTATCTTCTCTATTATTTCAGCAACCTGCATTGCCTCATCTTTATCAAGCCTGTTTAGCAGCATATATATTCTGTTAAGCGCTTTTTCATTATCTTGAACAATTTTATCATTATCAAAATCCAAAAGCTCTGAAAGTGAAATATTAAGTGCATTCGATATTTTATTAAGCGTATCTACAGTCGGACATTTTAAAGAGCGCTCTATATGTCCCAAAAATGCAGGATCCATTCCTGCGCAAATAGCCAACGACTTTTGACTGAGCCCTTTCTTTATTCTAAGCTCCTTTATTCTTTCAGCTGTTTTACGCATTATTTTAATTTTTGAATTTTCCATAAATTCCGCTCCCAAAATTAATTTAGAAAACAATAGACGAAAAACATAACTTTAGGTATCATTTTATTTGTGACTATAAGTATTGAAAAATAAGTTGATATTTCGTATAATAATTTATAGACATTTTAATAGTAGTTTATATAGTTTTTGCAAAATTATCATTTAGAAATGAGGTGATATATTTGAACAACGATAATAATGATTTAAGGGATTTAAATATAAACAAGAATGACTCTTCTGATATGAAAACTGAAATGGATGGAAAGTATCTTACTTTTTGTATTGATAATCAAATTTTTGGAATTGCTATTTCCGATATAGTCCAAATAGTAAGTATTCAAAAAATAACGCCTATGCCTCGGTTTCCAAGTTATGTGAAAGGGGTTATAAACCTTCGTGGTGAAATAATTCCTGTTATTGATGTAAGATTGCGATTTAATAAACCTGAAGTACCTTATAATAAAGTCACATGCATCATTATAATAAATATTGGCGAAAACCAGTATGGTTTAATTGTTGATGCAGTGGATGAAGTTGTAAAAATACAAGATGAAGAAATAACAGCTCCTCCGACTATTGCAGATAATTATGAAAATGATTATTTGAGTGGAATTGCTAAACTAAAAGAAAAAGTTGTCTTACTTTTAGATATAACAGCAATTTTGCATAATAATAATTAACCATAAATTGTAATAAAATATTGAAAAGGGATGTAAAAATGTTAAGGAATATGAAAATAAGGAAAAGATTGATAATATCTTTCTTAATTTTAGCCATACTTTCAGCTGTGGGAAGTATTGTGGGAATTGGAATTTTATCTTCTACATATTCGAATTTTAGTTCAGCACTAACAAATGCCTCTTCCTCGTCGCCGGAAGAAATTGCAAAAATAAACTCTGCTATGTGCAATGAAATTAATTTAGGTATTGCTGTTATTATTATCACAGTAATAATAACATTTATTGTTTCCATAATTATCGGAATAGCTATATCAAGGGGAATTAGTATTCCTATTTCAAAAATGCTCGAAGCTTCCCGAAAATCCGCAAAAGGAGATTTTACGGCAAATCCCGATATAGAAAGTAATGATGAAATCGGTGAACTTAGTTTATCATTTACTAAAACAATGGGTACCATTAAAAAATATATAGACGACATTGCCAGTAATCTTGATCAGATAGCCGATGGGGATTTTACTGTAAAATCAACTTTGGAATATGAAGGTGACTTTTCTGAAATTAAAAAATCAGTACAAAAAGTTATAGCTTCCATTAACAATGCACTTGCACTTATCGCGCAAACTTCAAATCAAGTTGCAAGCAGTTCCGACCAAGTGTCAAGCAGTGCCCAAGCAATGGCTCAGGGAGCAACTGAGCAAGCAAGTTCAACCGAAGAATTAACTGCAACAATTACGGATATCTCGACACGAGTTAAAGAAAACGCAACTCATGCCGCAAACGCAAGCAGAAACGTAATTGAAGTAAGTACTGAAATAGAAACAAGTAATGCACATATGAATGAAATGGTAGAAGCAATGTCGCAAATTAACGAGTCTTCAAGTGAAATAGGAAAAATAATTAAGACTATAGAGGATATTGCCTTCCAAACAAATATACTGGCTCTTAATGCCGCCGTTGAAGCCGCAAGGGCAGGTTCTGCCGGAAAAGGATTTGCTGTAGTTGCTGATGAAGTAAGAAATTTAGCAAGTAAAAGTGCAGAGGCTGCTAAAAACACAACTAATTTAATCGAAAACTCCTTAACGCAAGTTGAAAACGGTACAAGAATAGCAAACGAAACCGCTCAATCTCTTGAAAAAGTTGTAGCAGCGGCAGGAAACGTTTCTGATACTGTTAAAAAGATATCCGAGACGACAAATAACCAATCAGATGCCATCGGCCAGGTAGCTATGGGTGTAGAACAAATTTCAAGCGTTGTGCAAACTAACTCTGCAACATCGGAAGAGTGTGCTGCAGCAAGTAAAGAGCTTTCAGAACAGGCTCAAATCCTTTATGACTTGATTAATAAATTTAAAATTAAGCAAGGAAATATAAAATCCGCAAATATTCAAAATAAAATGCAATCAAGTGTTCCTTCCTATACTGAAGATACATCTGATGCACCGGCAAAATTTTCGGACAATAAATATTAATTAATCATCCTTGGCCTAAATATATATAATATTAACCGGAGAATACAAATTATACTGTATTCTCCGGTTTTTTGTCTGCAAATAAGTATATTCAATTAAGTTCTTTAAAAATTGCTCAGGTAAATTAATATTTAATACCTACACCCAATATTTAATATAGAGCCTTTAATTATTGCTAATAATTTCTCTGATTTTTTTTGCACGCAAAAATCTACGTTCTTTAGTAGTTAATGGCTTCGAATATGAAGAAATTAACGTAGCGGGCTGCAACTCAGAAATAAGCCGGTTTATTGTATCGTAGTCAATGTCAGCTATTAAACCTGTAGAAACTCCTAAACGTACATTAGAAATAAGCTTTAAAAACTCACTATTAGACATAATTACAGCACTTTTAAGAACCGCAAATGAACGGCTTACCAAATCTTGTATTTCTATATTCTGTGAAAGTTTTTCTTCTAGTAAACGTTCTTGATTAATCATCTGTATAGCTATTTTTTCGAGATTTGATATTGCTTCCTTTTCTGTAATCCCAAGTGTAACTTGATTTGAAAGCTGATATATACCGCCTTCAGAATCTAAATTGGAGCTATAAACACTGCGCAAAACAAAACCAATTTTGGATAAATTGGAAGAAATTCTTTCTATGCCGCCGCTATCTTTTAAAGCCGGAAGATGCAGCACAAGAGAGGCACGCATACCCGTACCTATATTTATCGGACTATGTGTAAGATAACCCAAATTTGTGTCAAACGCAAAATCAAGAGATTTTCCCAAAATAGTTTCAATTTCATCAGCCTTACTATATGCCTTTTCTAAATTAAGTCCACAACAAACGGTTTGCAAATGTAAGTGGTCGTCTTCATTTACCATTAAGCTAACGGTATTATCTTTGTTTAAGTACAAATCTCTGTCAGTACAATAGCTTAAAAATTCAGCACTTATTAAATTTCGTTCAACAAAAGAGACTGCCTGAGCTGTTTCAATATTTTCAATATCAATAAAATTTAAATTTCTTGAAAGAATATCATTGCTGTTTATGGTTTCTCGAACTAAATTTAATATTTTTTGTCTTTCGAAATGGTTCGTCCTTGATAAGAAAGGAAAACTATCGAGATTTCTAAAAAGATGTATATGAGTTGATATTACTATGTCACGGTTATTCTTTACATCAATCATGCTTTAGCTCCCTTTCTATTTCTTTAATTTTATCTCGTAAATCAGCAGCATGTTCAAAATTCTCCGTATCTATTGCTTCACGAAGTTCACGTTTCATAACACTCAGCTGTTCGTTTGGGCGTTTTTGAAGCATGTTACCTCCTGGAATTTTGCCAATATGCTTTGTATTACCGTGTATATGTTGTATTAATGGAATAAGCCTGTCAGAAAATGTTTTATAACATTGGACACAGCCTACTTTACCTGTATGGATTATATCATCAAATGAAGCACCACAAAATTTGCAGTGAACCGTTTCCGATAAATCCGACATTTCGCTCTCGCTAAAAAACTCACCAAGTAAGCCTCCGAAATTATACCCTAAATTAGTCAGCAAACTACCGTATCCGAACTTTTGCGCACATTCTGCACAGAGAGAATATTCTGTCGGTTCACCATTTATTATTGCTTTAATATGTGTCGTTACCGGATTTTTTTTACAATATTCACATAACATAAAATTCACCTCATTACAATGTTTTCATATTATATTATTAGAATTTCAAAAATTTACTTATTGAAAAAAACAAATGACTGATATTTATCTTAATAAGAAAGAAAAAACTGTAACACGTTTTGTTCCTAAGCAATATTATATACTGTAAACCGAAAGGAGGCAAACAATAATGTGTAACAACAATTTCTTAGGTGGATGCGGCGGCGGGTGCTTATGGATTATTATTATCCTTATTATTTTAGTATGCTGCTGCGGCGGAGACAATGACTGCGGATGTGGCGGATGCAATCCAGGATGTGGCGGCTGCTAACCACACAAAAAGGGCTGCGATTACTCGCAGCCCTTAATTTATATTTTATTCTGTTCTTTAGCCTGCAAAAGTGCTTTTGCAAGCTGATCCGGACACGATGTCGGCTTACGCCCGCATTTAATACCACTTAAACGATCTATAACATCATCCGCTTTCATTCCCTGTACAAGTGAACATATTCCTTTGGTATTTCCGTCACAACCGCCGATTATTTTAACCGATTCAATAGTGTCGCCATTTAGCTCAACAATTATTTCCGAAGAACAAGTTCCTTTTGTTTTATACTTAAGTATCAAAATATTTCCCCCGTAACTTTACTTTTTCATACCGGCTTTAACTTCTTTAAGTTTTTCAATTTGATCATCGGGTGTTAAACATGTACCTATGGGCATGGTAGTAGTGGTATACATACCATGGAAATCAGTTCCTCCCGTCATTACCAAATCGTACTTTTCGGCAATTTCTGAAAGCTGTTGCTCATCCCCTGGATTATTTCTGGGATGCCAAACCTCAACGCCTTCTATTTCATGATCACTTGCAAGCTGACTGAGTAAATCATAACTGTCATAAACAGCAGGGTGAGCCAAAATAGCAACTCCACCCGCATCATGGATCTGCTCAATTACATCATGTACATCAGGATAACGTATTGGATAATACGCAAGTCCTGTTTTTTTATCAAATAATTTTTTATATGTTTTACCAAAAAAGTCATTTGAATATCCTGCATCAATTAAAGCGTGCATAATATGCTGTTTATATATATTTGTACTTCCCTGTGCGCGCTTTGTAATCATCTTAGCCGTAATCGGATAAAAGCTCATTACTTTTTTAATCATATATGCTGCTGCACGGCGGCGACTGTCAGAAGTACGCTTACATAAACCCTGCAAGCGGTCTGAATTATCACATAAATAACATAAAATGTGTGCTTTTCGCTCCGTCTTAGAATCTACAGTTGAAAATTCAATCCCGGGAATTACCTCAACTCCGTGCCTGTCTCCAAAAATTTTCGCCCTTTCGGAACCGGCAAATGTATCATGATCAGTGACCGAAATAGTGGATATACCGTGAGTTTTAGCAAGCATAACAACTTCTTCAATACTAACAGAGCCATCAGACATTTTAGTATGACAATGCAAATCTCCAGCCACTATATCACCTTCCCCATTCTTAATCTTAATAAATAATACATAATTATATTATAATACAATATTAAAATTAAGGCAAACAAACTGTATTATTTTAGCAGCTTCTCCGGCGTGAATGAGCGCGCGGCTAATATCCAAAGTACAAAATCTATTATAACAAGTCCAAGCGATATTAAAAGAAAAATCACTGCGTTTAACTGAAAAAGGCCTGTAAATTGACCAATAAACAGGAAAATAACAGGTAAAACAATATAACCGGCCGCCTGAAATGATTCAATATAGCTTTTGCTTCTGCCTGAAACAAGTACCATAAAAACAACTCCAAAAATAGTAATGGCGGGAGCTAAAACCAAAACAAGCACTGCCCAGTTCCAATTAAGAAAAAATGGCATATTAAGAATTATATCACCTATTGAAATTACAATAGTAAAAGCCGCAAAAGAGATTGCGGTCGCTATTACGGACAATATTGTACATCCGATTACTTTAGCTTTAAAAATAGATTTTAAACTAAGTGGTGTTAAAATCAATGTTTGAATGGTACCCCGTTCTTTTTCACCGACAAAGCTGCATGCGGCTGATACACTGGATGCCATTAAAGGTATCATTAAAAAGAACATGGGACACACCATATCTGACATAATATAAAACATACTTTGCTGTATGGATAAATAGCTTAATTCATTAGGAATTAGCTTAAGCATTTCTTCTACACCGTTCATTTTTTCTGAAGGCAAAAAATAAATCATAACTAAATACATAGCCGGCAAAAACACGGCCATTATGACTGGCAAAATAATTATAGTATTCCGTGCCATTTTTGTGTTCCATATTTCGCCGAAATCTTTATTTATTACTGCTCTTTCTTCATATGTTATCAACTTCATAGGCTCACCTTCTTTTGTTTTGTGTACTCAAAGTATACATCTTCAAGATTAGGCTTCACCAAACGTGCTTCATAAACTTCATGTCCCGAATTTATAATAGATCTTAAAAGTTTAGGCATTTCATCTTCGCTTTGCAGCTCTGTCTGCCACCAGTCACTATTTTTATTAAAGTATTCCAACTTGTCACCTTCAGGCAATCGGAATTCCGCTTTTATTTTACAGCCGATATTTTCACAAAGAGTTGCAAAACTTCCCTGTGCAATTACAGTTCCGTGCTCAATAATTCCGTAACTGCTGCAGATGTCCTGAGCATAACGTAGTTGGTGCGTACAAATAAAAACAGTTGCACCTGTATTTTTAGCAAGCGATGATATCATTTTGTTAACTGACTGTGCGGATTCGGGGTCAAGACCGCTTGTGGGTTCATCCAAAAAAAGAATTTTAGGTCTGTTAATAAGAGCGCGGGCAAGGGAAAGACGCTGAGTCATTCCCGTAGAATAATCGCTCAGCTTCTTGTCCCTTGCATCCCATAAATCAAGTTTTTTTAAAAGTTCCTGTGCTCTTTTTGTTCCTTCTTCTTTTTTTATTCCGCATGCTTGTGCAAAAAATTCCAGATTTTGAATACCTGTCAGCTGAATATACATCCTTGCAGTTTCGGTCATTACCCCGCAAAGACTGTGAACAGCGCATGGATTTTCCTGAGGTGTCATTCCAAGAACGGAACATTCACCTTTAGTTGGCTTTAAAAGCCCTGTAAACAGCTTAACAGTCGTTGTCTTTCCTGCACCGTTTGGGCCTAAAAAGCCAAAAATTGTGCCTTCTTCAATATCTATGTTTAAATCGCTTAATGCATTTGTACTTCCGTTGTAGGACTTTGTAAGATTTTTTGCACTAATCGCATACATAAAAACTGACCCGCCCTTTTATTTTTTTTCAACGTCTAATTTTATTTTTGAAAAATCGTGAATTTTCTGAATATTTTCGGTAACACCGCGGTTATCTGCAGCTGCAACAAGTTTCTTTCGATTTTTAATGAGCTTCTGAACTTCCTGTACGCCGCCGGGGCCGGCAACACAGCCGCCTTCGCAGGCCATACCTTCAACAAAATCTTCCGGAAGACGTCCTGCATTTAAAATCATCAATGTTTTTTTACATTCAGCTGCGCCGTTGCATTTTACACAAGAGAAAGGTAAATTATAACCTTCTTCTTCAAGCACTTCTGTAACCGCTCCTGTAACTCCGCCGCTTTGTGCAAAACCTTTACCCGCACGGCTTCCGTCTTGTTCATTTTCTGCTTCGTCAAGGACATTTATTTCCTTAGCAGCAAACATAGCCTGTAGTTCTTCGAAAGTCATAACATAATCAGCAGTATCTTCTATTTTTTGTATTTCAATTTTCTTAGCAACACAAGGCCCAACAAATACTACTTTTGCATTTGGGTGCAACGCTTTAACATACCTTGCAGCGAGAGTCATCGGCGAACCTGTGTGAGAGATAAGCCCGGCAAGCTTTGGAAAATGCTTTTCTATCATTTCAACAAATGCCGGACAGCATGATGTCGTAAGTTTATTCTTGTTTTGCACAGCCTCTTTTAATTCTTTGGCTTCATGGTATGCTGTAGCGTCCGCACCAAGCGAAACTTCAAGCGCACCTGTAAATCCGAGTTTTTTAATTGCTGATTTTATCATGCCCACATTTGCCGTATCAAAATGACCTTCTATTGCAGGAGCAAAAATAGCATATATTTCATTTTTACCTTTAATTTGGTTAATAACGTCTACAATACTTGAACGGTCAGTTATCGCACCAAATGGGCAATTCTTTGTGCAAGCACCGCAGTTTATGCAGCGTGAATAGTCAATTGCCGCTCTTTGATATTCATCCTTTGTAATTGCTTTAACTTGGCATGCTCTAATGCAAGGACGCATTGTATCGGAAATTGCATTGTATGGGCATGCAGCCGCACACCTTCCGCATTCCTTGCATTTAGTCGGGTCGATATACGCCCCTTTCGGAGTAATTGAAATTGCACCAAATGGGCAAGCAGCCTGACATTTTTTGGCAAGGCAGTGCTGGCAGTTATCAGTAACTGTAAAACGGCTTATTGGACAGCCTTCACAAGCCGCAGGAAGGACAGCAATTATATTTTTGTCGCTCTGTCCGGGTAAATTTTTTCCTTGAGCTGAAATAAGGCGTTCGCGGATAATCTCACGCTCACGATAAATACAGCATCTGAATGTCGGCAGAGGTCCCTGTATTATGTCGTATGGTATTTTGTCTACATTTTCTTCCAGTGTACCTTCATAAGCATATTTAGCTACCAGTGTAAGTACCTCATATTTAAGTTGCTTTGCGTCATTATTATATTGCATTACTAACTATCCTCATTCAATAATATTTTTCCACTTTTCCCCAAGCTTCTCTACTAATTCACAAAGCTCATCAATGAGCTTAATTTTTATGCTTAAATCAGACGGAAGTCCAGGGTTTTGGTGGGCAGGGTTAATTGCTTTACCTATAAAGATTTTTAGGTCAGTACAGTTTTCTAAAATAATTTTTGCTATCATTGCTGCGCCGTTCGGTTGATCCAATTCTTTAAAACAGTAAGTATCGGCTTCGCGTGAAAGATACTCTTTAAGTATCTCAACCGTTCGGTTTACAGTGAGAACTCCCTCAGTAACAAGGTCTATTCCTTCAATTTTGCCTAACGGATGAATATCAGGATTGGTATAGTCGATAGAAGTTTCTATTTTACGGTTTAAAATTCGTGCAACTATGTTTGCGCTTGTTCCTACGCAAACAATCCTTTTTCCCGGGGAAGTCATATAATCGTGAATCATCCGTAGGTCATCTTCTTTATTAACATGTGGTTCTGAAAGTAAGTTCACAGTACGTCTCGGAGTAACCTTGAGAATTAAGTTAGTAGAATCATCTCCGGGTTTTCCAAGATAAAGTTGGTTTACCGCCTTTTAAATGACAAGAGCTTCCAATGCATATTGTGATTTCCAAAAGCTGTCATCCCTTTCAGTATTTTCCATGTATTGTTAATTTTTTAACGTTTAATTTATTATATCACCGTTCTTGCCTAAACGCAATAGGTTTTCACCTGATTTACATCCTATTTATATTTGTTAAAAAATTAGCGGAACTGAAACTATTATAAGTTATTTTTTAAACATTTTCAATACTTTGTATAAAAATGGCGCGTCTTTTGACGCGCCAAAAAGTTGTATTTACGTTAAGCTTATTTTATAATTCCTATTCCAAATTTAGCTTATTGTTGAGCATCCAATTTGTAAGTATATAATAGGCTGTCCCAAAAACCAAAACAAACACAATTAATAACAATAAAATAGTCTGTGCCTGGCGGTATTGATTAATTGCTGAATAGTTTCCAAACAATTGAAAATCAGTTCCTATTTTCCCATTAAAAGATGTTATAAGAATAGTTGCAAAAAACTGCTCAATAAGTCCCATTCCAAGATATGAACCTATTCCTGCTAAAAGTTTGTGTTTAGAGCTCATGTTTCCTATTGTAATAGCAGCGTATATTGAAAGAATTTCACTAAGCAGACCGAAGATGCACAAAAAAATCACTTCAAAAAATATGATATATCCATCTATACCTGCAATAGCAAGCGCACTACCCATTAGACTGAAAAAATTTTTAAACGAATCTATCGTTTCCCTATTTATTGTCATTATAAAAATTGATATAAACGAAACAATACCACTTAATATTAACCACATAAGTGTAGTAATCATTTTACAGTTTATATGACTGTGAGCTTGTACAGGCAGAGTAAATGAAAGATATCCCTCATCAGTAAGAAGATTTTTATTAAAGCGCTGAATGGTAACAACCAATGTCATAAGAAAGATACCCACTATAATAGCCACAAAAGCGGTCATCGTTAAGATTTGTGGAATAGCTAAGTAATCTACGTTAACCGAATAGAAAAATTTGTTAATAAGAGCAAGTACGATTAAAAGAGCATACATCGGAAGAAAGATTCGTCCGGTTGCCTTTATTTCATATTTTAAAAGCTTTTTTAGCATTTAAAAACCTCCCTAAAGAGTGCATCAACACTTTTATTTTCATTTTCCCTAATGTCATCTACTGTCGATGTAAGAATAACGTTGCCTTGATTAATAAATATAAATTCATCTAATATTTTTTCTACATCGGAAATTAAGTGAGTGGAGATAATAATTGTAGAATTTTCATTATAATTTCCAATAATCGTATCAAGAATATAATCCCTTGCTGCCGGGTCAACTCCGCCTATTGGTTCATCCAAAAGGTAAAGTTCCGCTTCACGACTCATAACTAAAATAAGCTGTACCTTTTCCTTTGTTCCCTTACTCATCGTTTTTAATCTTTGATTAGGATTAACCCCAAGGCGCTTAAGCATATCGTATGCCTTTTCCATATTGAAATTATCATAAAAGTCACTGAAAAACTCAATCATATTGTTTACTGACATCCAGTCGTTTAAGTAAGTTCTTTCGGGCAGATAAGATACTATTTTTTTAGTTTCGATTCCGGGTTTCATTCCATTTATTAAAATTTTGCCGCTGGTGGGCGTAATAAGCCCGTTGGCTAATTTTATAAGCGTACTTTTTCCGCTTCCATTAGGACCGAGAAGTCCGACTATTCTACCTTTTGGTACGGTTAGATTTACAGAATTTAAAGCTAAGCATCCGGGATAAAACTTGACGAGGTTTTGACACTCCAATATATTATTCATTAGCTATTCCTCCTCTGCTGTATTTTCAATAAGAGAAACTGTTTGTTTGATGTCATAACCAAGATTATTCATATTTTGTATAAATTCCCTTATTAAACCTTTTGCTAAATTATTTTTGGTATCCATAATTTTTTCAACATCCTCTGTTACAAATCTGCCGCTTGTACGCTGTGAATACAAAAGTCCTTCACTTTCAAGCTGTGACAATGCACGCTGCATTGTATTGGGATTTACCGAAGCCTCACTTGCAAGATCCCTAACAGACGGAAGCTTTGAGCCCGCCGGATATATTCCGGAAACTATAAATAGCTGTATATGTTCAATAAGCTGTGCATATATTGGTCTGTCAGATTTTAATTTCCACGGCATAAATACACCTCCAACTTATTTATTGTATCAACCTATTAATACAATAATACAATTTATTATTAAATTTGTCAATATTATTTTAATTAATTTCCTGACGTTTGAAAAAGATAAGTCCCAAAATATTAAATACAACTATATGAGCAAGAGCAATCCACACTGAAGTCATCATTTCGGAAGACGGTACAATTGCAATTACTTGGATTTGAGTTGACAGCATAGCAAATTCGCCTTTTTCAAATATTGGATTTATAAGAGATAAAAGCTTAAATACAAGAGGAGGAAACATCAATAGTCCTATATAGCATAGTGAGAAAAGAGAATTCTTTTTAATTAATACAGCCAACATTGTGCCAAGGTTAATTCCTGCAATATATATAAGCATTGCTATGGATATTCTGATAAAATAATCGGATAAAAACTCTGTAGTAAAACCCGCACCGGGTGTTAATAACATATATCCGCTGCCAAAAAATGCAGCCAATGTAACTAATGCAACAAATCCGGATACAAGAATAGCAGAAATATTTTTTGCTATATATAGTTTACTTCTCGATATTCCGTACGAAATTGTATTTTTTAAAGTGTGTTCTTTATTTTCTTCGGCAGTTACAATATCCGCAAAAGAAAAAACCAAATAAAGAGGAAACAAAAGTAAACTCAGAGAGCTTCCAAATGAAATTTCTCTGGATGCCCCGTTAGCTCCCAAAATTACATTATATAAAATTGCTAAACCTGCCATTACAGCCACGAATATATAAAGGTACATTCTGTGAAATGATTTGTATAAATCTGCCTTGATAAGTTTAAACATTATGAATTCCTCCTACCAACTCAATAAAGTACTGTTCCAAATTTAAACCTGATTGATTTACATTATAGACATCAATATCATTTAACACTAAAGTTCTTACCAGAACTTCAGGAGTATTCATAAACTCGTCCGTTCTTATTTCGTTATCGTCAGATATTTCAAAATTGGTGCAGGAAAGTTTATTTTTTAGAACATCGGATGCCTTATTTGTATCGTTCACTTTTATGTTCAAAGTACGTTTGCATTTTTCCTTAAGTTCACTTGTAGAAACTCTTTCAATTAATTTTCCCTTATTTATAAAGCCGTAGCAAGTTGCAATTTGTGAAAGTTCACCCAAAATGTGGCTTGATATTAAAATTGTAGTATTCTTTTTATGGTTGAGTTTTAAAATTATTTCTCTAAATTCCGCCATGCCCATTGGGTCAAGTCCGTTTATCGGTTCATCTAATATAAGTAATTCCGGGTTACCCATAATAGCCAATGCAAGGCCGAGTCTCTGTTTCATTCCCAGTGAAAAGTTATTAAACTTTTTATTTCCCACATTAGAAAGTCCAACAAACTCCAGTGAATTATTTACACAATTTTTATCTTCAATACCACGTTGGATTCTATAATACTCCAAATTCTTTTCAGCGGATAGATATGGAAAAAAGCTTGGTGTTTCAATAATAGTTCCTATTTTAGAACGCATATTTTCAATGCCGCTGCCACTTGATTCAGAAAATAGTTTTAAACTTCCGGAAGAAGGAATCGAAAGCCCGTTTATCATTTTCAGAAGCGTAGTTTTTCCTGCCCCGTTTTTACCGACAAGCCCATAAATCTCGCCTTTTTTTACCTGAATATTAATGTTATCAACAGCGAAAAAGTTTCCAAATTTTTTTGAGATATTCCGTGTAGAAATAATTGTATCTGTCAAAATTAATTCCTCCTAAAGTTTCTGTATTACTGTACTAATCATCTAATACAATAATACATCGTTTCTCTGATTTGTCAATACATTATGTAAATATTTTTTAAATTTCTCTCTTTGGATAATTTTATTTATAGGTGCGTTACAAAAAAACAGCAAATAGAAAAAGCCTGTTTAATTCTGTATAAACAAAACGACAGGCAAGTCCTATTTGCTGTTAATAAAATACTATTATTAATTCAAATGGTTAAAAGCGGTACAAACGAGTATTACTCTTTGCAGTTATTTTTTTGTAATAGAGTTTTGAATATATTCTACGATTTTATCTTTATCAATTTGAGATGAAGCACGAAATACACCGATAATCATCTTTTCCTGGTCAGAAAGTTCATAGATATGACTCGTATTTTTTTTACATTTTTTAAAGTTTGGCTGAACACCGCAGTCTGACACAATTTTAGGTGTACCTTCATCGGAAAGAAGTGCATTTATTGGTATGTTAAATACTTTTGCAAGTGTAACGAGTACCGATATATCCGGTGTGGTTTTCCCAATTTCATAGTAGGAATATGTAGAACGGTCAATATTTAATATCTTTGCAAGCTGAACTTGGGTGTAGCCGCACTTAACACGAAGTTCTCTCAATCTTTCATTCAAACGAATTTTTTCAAAAATAAGTCATCCCACCTTTGCAAAGAATATAGTAATTTCTTATACAGATTATATAATTTTGTTTGTCCGTAAAGATAATTGTGTGACAATTATTCACTTTTTAATGAATAAAGTTGTGAAAAGTATTTGTATTTTTAGCTTTATAGTAAATAGTTTATTTCCTGTTGTTAATATTTTTAAATTTTTTATGAAAGTTTTATTGATACTAACTTTTTGTAATGCATCCAGTTTAATATTATACAAAATTATATAATAATACAAAATATGACTATTGACGTATCCAGTAAATTTTTGTATAATGATTAAGTTAAGTTGCTAATGTGGCTCAGTTGGTAGAGCAGCGCATTCGTAATGCGCAGGTCGTCGGTTCGAGTCCGACCATTAGCTCCACTCCCGCTATTTGCGGGAGTTTTTTGTTATAAAAAAAAAATCCTCCTGTTATGCATTAACAATGCATAACAGGAGGATTTTTCATTGCATACTAATATTCTGTTTAGTATTTTTCATTCGCGGATATAGATTCGTTTAATCCGCCATCAAATTCATTCTCAGAGTTTACTATATTATTTCCTCTATTTACCTGACTTTTTAATTTAAACTTGCTTACCAACGATTTTAAGGCCTGTGCCTGTCCTGAGAATTCTTCACTTGCCGCTGCACTTTCCTCTGCTGTAGCGGAGTTTGTCTGAACAACATTAGAAATCTGTTCTACTCCTAAAGTCACCTGGTCAATTGCATTTGATTGAAGAACAGTAGAGTTTGAAATGCTTTGAACAGTGTTTGAAACTTTTTCAGCAGCTGTAACGACACGTTTTAACGATTGTGCGGTAAGGTCAGCTATTTGAGAACCGTTTTCTACCTGGCGGAATGAATTTTCGATTAAGGCAGTAGTGTCTTTTGCCGCTTCAGCACTCTTACTTGCGAGATTTCTGACTTCATCTGCAACAACAGCAAAACCTTTGCCGGCGGCACCTGCTCTTGCGGCTTCTACCGCTGCATTAAGAGCAAGTATATTTGTTTGGAATGCAATATCCTGAATAGTTTTTATAATTTTGCCGATTTGATTTGATGACTCGCTAATCTGTGACATAGCGTCCACCATATTATCCATATGCTTATTGCTTGCTTCAATTTCAGAAGCCACTTCATTGACATTTTTACTTGCATTTTCTGTATGCTCAGCATTCTCTTTTACATGTGAAGAAATTTCGGTAATTGATGCTGAAAGTTCTTGAATAGAGCTTGCCTGTTCAGTAGCTCCCTGCGCAAGTGCCTGTGAAGCATCTGAAACTTGTTTTGACCCAACTGATACTTGTTCTGACGAACGATAAATATTCTCAAGTGTTTCATTTAATGAAGAAGTTATATTATACAAAGAGTCCTGTATTTCAACAAAGTCTCCTTTAAATTCCATACTCGCCTGTACTGTTAAATCACCATCGGAAATTTTTGAAAGTGCCAATTTTATCTCTGATATGTAAGCTTTTAGTGACGAAATTGTTTCAGAAAAAGCACTGCTTAACTGGCCAATTTCATTTTGTGAATCAATCTTTGTTATATTTACATTCAAGTTTCCTACGGCTAAGTTTTGCGCAGCATCAGCCATTTCTTTAACAGGCTTACTTATTTGTTTCGAAATTTTAACCGCTATAAGAATTGAAATAATAAATGATATAAGTATTACAACAATAATTAATGCTATTGTCGCCGAAATTTGAGTAGAAAGATTTTTTCTGAGTTCAACACCGGTTGTAGTTTTTAAGTTTAACAGTTCCTCCATTGCAGAACTGACTTTATCAAGAACTACTGCTCCTTCTCCTTCCAAGAGTGTTCGTGCTTCAGCATTTTTATTTTCTTTTGCAAGTGATACTACACGATTACATATATCATCATATTTATCGAGATTTTCTTTAATTGTATTATATACAGACAGTTCTTTATCATTTACAATTACTTTTTTAACTTCTGCTAAATTTTTATTCATATTTGCTGTAGACTGCTGTAATTTTTCTGCAGCCGAATCAATTTTAGCTTTGTCTGTGTAAAAAATAACATCTCTTATAATAGCCCGGTTATTATTATATTCCGAACTTAATCTACCTACATCACCTTCTGCAAAGCCATAATTGTCCAAAGCATTAACATAATTGTTATTTGTACTGTTCATTACAAATACTGCAACTATTCCGCCTATACTTGAAATTATAGTTACAATTAAAAATGTAACTATCAATAATTTACCTATTTTCATGTTTCGAATATTTCTCATAATTTATTTTGCCCCCTGTATCTTTTTAACGAAGTTTAGGATTTCACTGCCAAGTAACTTTTTTAAGCGCAAGAGCATAACTATCTTTGTGCTTTGACAATACTGTTAAGATATGTATAAGTATCATTTTGTGTAAATTTTAGAGGATTAGATATTTCATCACTGTGTATTTTATTAACTTCGTTTAATGAGTCGATAAAAGACCTCCAATGATACTTATAATTATTATACAGGATTTCTCAATGTTTAGAATTTGATGCTTATTAAACCTAATTCTAATATAATAATAGGAAAAACAATACCTCTATTACTAATAATGCCCTTTGCATAGTGGAATAATTTGGTACTTGAGTGTTTTTTGAAAACTGACTATTTGCATAACATCAAATACAGTTATATAGTAAAGTCACCTTGTCTATACAAAAAGTAAGATATTTGTTTCCTATATAGTCTATAGTTTAATAACAAATTAGATACTTCGTCTTCGCTTTTAAACATTTGAGTGTGGTTTATACCTCTTTTCTGCCCATATTAATTCTTAATAATGCATAAGCCAAATAGTGTTACTGTGCGGATAATATCCATGTTACTTATATCGGAAAATTTATTAATATATTTAGAAGGGATAACTGGTAATGTTATAAGTGATATTAGTTGAGCTTTTGTATGGTATTACCAATTTTATTGTTATGTTTCTGCCAAGTAATTATAATATCGAGTAATTTATGTTTAATAATAATATGAAAATAACTATTAAAGGAGAGTTGATTCATCATGTACTTCAAAGAACTATACGAAAGACTTTTAAAAGCTTCTCTGGAAAATAAAGTGGACCAGGAAGTTGAAAAAATCGAAGAAAACGATTTTGATCCTCACCAGCTTGACTGCATCTTAAATCCTCACAAATATGCTCCTGTATGGCGAATAGGTGAATGTAATTGTTCTGAAAGTTCTAAAGCCGCTTGTCAAAATAAATGTCTAT
>ENA-UOOM01001207-UOOM01001207.1-fermentation-metagenome-genome-assembly--contig:-NODE-1207-length-25703-cov-13.647224_pt1 | contig 25703 bp, 26 predicted proteins | sample MGYA00245781_ERZ724031 | MGnify/ENA primary metagenome ERZ724031 (study PRJEB28704, sample SAMN03018317) | fermentation metagenome | biome: anthropogenic terrestrial biome; feature: soil... | reverse complement strand
GGTACATTACTCATGGTATTCCCATTGTTTATGCTCATAGCAATAGGAGCATATCCATGGATTATATATATTTTGAAGCTACTTAATAATATTCCAATGTAGAAAAGGGGGTGTGAAAAATATAAAGATAACAAAACATTTAAAAAACAATTCAGGAACTAGTATTTTAGAATTATTGGTAGTAATAGCAGTTATAGCAATTGTAGCTGCTTTTATTTTACCAAAATTTGATGATGCATTTGAAAGGAGGGCAGAAACTACAATACATAATTACAATTCAAACACTACAAAAGTAAATTAAAGAAAAGGACAAAGAAAGGAAGAAATAACAAATGAAAGCACTAAGACATCTTAAGAACAATAAAGGAAGCTCAATCTTTGAGTGGGTAGTTGTAATTGCGGTAGTCGCTATAATAGCAATACTAGTAGCACCAAAAGTACAAACCGGCATAGAAGCAAGAGCAGATACAACCATTGAACGAGTTAATGATCTTGAAACTATTATGAAAAAGAAATAAGGAGGCCAACTATGAAAGCAATGAAACATGTAAAGAATAATAAAGGAAGCTCAATATTTGAATGGGTTGTGGTAATAGCAGTGGTCGCTATAATAGCAATACTAGTAGCACCAAAAATACAAACCGGCATAGAAGCAAGAGCAGATACCACAATTGAAAGAATAGCGGATTTGGAAACAATAATGAACTAAATAAGCCTTATCAAGGGCGCCTTTTTAGCGTCCTTGATATTACTGTAGGGGATGAAGAAGATGATAAAATATGTTAGAAATGAAAAGGGCGGAGGAGAAATATTATCTTTTTTGGTTGTATTGCCAATAATAATATGGTTATTCTCATATATGATATTAGGAGGATTGTTTTTAATAGAGGTTAACGAACTTAGTACAATAGTAAATAAAAAGCTTGATATTGCAGTGGTAAAAGGTCAATTTACAACAGAAGAAAAAAACAACCTGATAAATGAACTTAATGAGAAAGGATACAAAAAAGAAAACTTAGTAATAGATATATCTCCTGAAGCTGCAAGTGATACTAATAACGAGACATATGTTAAAAGGGGACAGGAAATTAGTATAAAAGTTATATATGAACAAGCGCATCCGTTTTATCTGATTAATTTCGGACTGGCTTCAGAGGAAAATTTCTATCCAAAAACAAAGATAACTGGAATGTCTGAAAAGTGGTGATGTTATGAATGTTATGAAAAAATATCTAAACAATAAAGGAAGCTCGTATATATGGCTTATGATTTTAATAATTATATTTATTGGCATGACGGTTTTACTTTTAGATAATGTAAGTATATATATGAATACAAAAAAGATAAAGTCTGGCTTAAATCTTTCGGTCAAAGCTGCAGCCCTGGCAATCAACGAAAATGAGCAACTGGCAGAAGGAACTTTTACGATAGATCCGGTCAGGGCAGAAGTTATTTTTAAACAAATATTAGCTAAAAATTTAGGGCTTAACCAAGCTACATTGGAGCCTCTTACAACAGGCAGCTTAGTAACGGAAAAGCCGGAGATTAAAGAATTTATAGTTGAGAATTTAACTCCGGTAACATATTATTCACCAGCACTGGAAAGTTCTTTTATCTTCGAGAATCCGTCTGTCCTTACAGTTATCCAGGTCAAGGTCAAAGGAGTTTTTTCAAGCCGGATTATTACTATGTATAAGCTGTCAAGCAGTCAGTTGACAAGTATATACAACTAAAATTTTATTAAAAGAAGAGGTGTGTTATGAGTAAATCTGAAATTATTAAAGAATTTCTTCAGAGACTATATGCTATGAGCGGAACTGGTAATGGTATTGGGAAAAGTACAGTTGAGAAAATCAAGAAATTTGCTGAAAAAGAGGAATATATAAAATTAGTTAAGGAGTAGAATATGATTAAAAACATGCAATTTGTAATAATGTTATTATCATTTATTTCATTGACAGCTACGATTTTATTACTGATAGCAATTAAAATATTAAGAAAGGTGTATATTCGGAAGGCTAAGGATGAAATAAAAAAAATGAAGGGGAAAGAGCAAGTGATATTATATCGAGTTAAGGACAATATTGAATGTAGTCTGCTTGAGTTAAATAAATGCTCTCTTGTTATTACAGGTTTTGATGCTGTATGTGAAACATTAAGGAAACACTGGAATCCTAATGATAACCTAAAGATGATTTATACGATTAAAGGTAATGATGATATTGAGATTAAAATATTTTTTAATGATAACGGAAATTGGAAACAGATTGAAGGGCTTTATAATCTATCTGATGGGCTTAATTACGTAAATCGTTATGAAGTGACTTTTAAGGTAAATAAAAAGATTAGGTCACTTTTACAAACGCTAATTATTTGTGATATAGCCTTGTGGATAGGGGTAATTATATCTTGCATAATATCATTTTTTAAGATATAGTGAAACAGGATAGTAAATTATGGAAGGCATATGATGGCGATTGATAGTGAACTGATAGCTCAAATACTTTATTTTGCATCACCCGTGTTAAGCATTATAATATTATGGTTATCTCGAAATGAAAATATATTTAATTCTAGTAAAATTCAAAAATACGATGTATGGGATTATCAATATATAGTATTTATATTTCAGACATTTTATTCAATACTTAATCCCATAATATTTGTGATAGGATTCTTTTTTGCTAGTTGGTTAGCGCCAAAACTTGAAATAAATTATTATTTACAATTAGCATTTATGATAGAAATATATTTGGCTATCATTATTATAGTTTTGGTTATTGAATCTGAAATCTTAGTAAGAAAGAAAAAGAAATTAGAAATAATTTCATCCTCTATATCAAAAGAGCTTTCTAAGTTAATGTTAAGTATTGATTCTAAAAAAAGTAATGTATATAAGATTAACATGCTCTTTTTTTCGATTGTATGGATAGTATTAATTAAACATTCTAATGAGGAAGTAATTATTGGAGTTGTAGTTTCTTGGTTTGTCTATTATATAATTTCAAATATTTTTATGTCAAGAAGACTTTCAAAATATAAAACTAAAGCTAAAATAAAATCTAATACCATAATCCGAATGGATTACAGAAAAGACTATGGTTGTTATTGCAATTTAGTATTAAAAAAGGAGTTTTCTTTTGAGCCTCAAGATAATAACATAATAATCTATTTTCCGGGAGATATTTCATCTTATACAATAAAACAAGACAACCTTATAAGTATTACAGTAGGATATAGGGTAGAATATTTGGATGTAAAGGAAAATAAATATATAGGTACTTATGAAAATAAAAACTGAAGTAAAAAGAATAATAAATTTTGACCTTAGGTGCTAATAGATATACAGCATCTTTTTTTATGCCTGAAGGGAGCGAAGCGGATGCAGATAATAAATGACTTAAGGCTGATTAAGCACAGCTTCAAAGCTGCTATTTTTTCATGTTATATAGCAAACAAATCTAAGCTATCAATCAAGCAACGCAAAAATATATTTATTGCAGGATTGTTGCATGATATAGGAAAAGTAAAATTAAAGAAAAACATATTGAATAAAAAAGAGAAATTAAATGGAAATGAATTTGAATATATTAAGCAGCATGTAGCTTTTGGTGTTGAGCTGCTTAAAAAATATAAAGTTCCGGAAGAAATATATAAAATAGTCGAGCAGCATCATGAACGTGATGACGGTACAGGCTATCCTAAAGGGTTAATGGAAAGTGAAATTAGCAAAGAAGCGAAGATATTGCGATATGCAGATGTATACGATGCCTTGACTTCTAACAGATCCTACAGAAAAAAATATACCAAGCAGAAAGCAATAGAAATAATGATAAAAGAAGAGTTGATATGATGTATGCATACTGAAAGAAAAATGCTTGCAAGTATTGAAAAATCAATAAAAAACATATTATTCATGCTTGCAAAAACATAGGAAATATGGTAAAATATATATGAATAGGTAGTAGCAGGGTATGGCTGACCCATCCCAATGAAAGGAGGTAAAACTCTTTCAAAAGGTGGTGATGCCTGATGTTATCGGTATATGAGACATTAACACTAATGATTGCTTTTGCAACTTTAGTTACGATAATCATAAAAGATAGCCAAAAAAAGTAATTACCCTGCAGCCACAGGGTAATTACGGCTTAATTTAAGCTGTTTTCCAAGGTCAGCCATATTTGGCTTGCTACCTATTTATATCTTATGTATATATTATCATAATTATTCTTAAAAATCAATAGATAATTTGAAAAAACAACAAAAATGGAGGACGGAAAATGAAAAAAATAATTACAATGCTTACGGCAATACTATTACTATTTTCTTTTTCAGTATGCTATGCAGCTGAAATAAACTTTACTGATGTAAAGTCTGATGATTGGTTTTATAAAAACCTTCAGGAGCTGACAGAAAAAAATATTGCTTCCGGATATCCGGATGGAACATTTAAGCCAAATAATACGCTTAAGCTTGAAGAATTTATAAAAATGTTAGTTGTTGCAACTGAAGAAGAGCCGGTTGAACAAAAAGAAGGACAAGAATGGTGGCAAATTTACATTGAAAATGCTGAGATGAACAAATACATTAATGAGCAGCAAAAGTTGCTTATAGGTCAAAATATTGACAGACAGACAATGACAGAAATATTGTACAATACGCTGACTGAAAAAGAAGAATTAATGGCATATACAGAAGCAGAACTCGAATTTTTAAGTGACAGACTGACGGATGTAAGTAAATCGGATGTGAAAACATTGACTGTAAACGGAGTAGGTATTATCTCAGGATATCCTGACGGAACTTTTAAGCCGGAAGGAACTCTCACAAGAGCCGAGGCTGTTGCAGTTATAAGTAGAGCAATAAATCCGGAGCTTAGAAATCCGGTTGAAATAGCTTTGCCTGATACAAGAACACTTGATGAGCTGCCGCCGGTAGACTTAAGTCATTTATATGATTATCCTACTCTCCTGGGAAGGACTGTAGAAGAAGATAATGAAGAACTATTGACACCAATGGATATAAATGGTGTACAATTGCGTACATTTGATCCGGGAGAAGTCGTTAAGGATGTAAAAGAGTTCTTCAAATTATTTCATAGTAGAGATTTTAGAACTATAGAAAATATTAAACAACAATATATAAAAGATGTTAATTATTATTTAGGCGGTATGAAGGAATATAAATGTATTGAATATAATGATGGACTAAAGGCTTACTATACTAATTTTGATGAAAAAGATTCACAGTCATATAGAGAATACGTCTTGTCATTAGATACATATATTGAAGACTTCTTTGATGAGTGGATAGAAGATACTGTTAATTCTAAAGTACAAGTACAGGCTGAGTTTTATACAGAGGAAGATTTGCTGATTTTAGCAAATGGCAATAAAGCATCAAGGGGTGTACTTAGAATCAAATATGATAGTCATTTGAATCCTGAGAATATAAAATATGAACTGGATTTCGTTAAAAGTGACAAAATGAAATATGATGAAGAAAGACATATAAGCGAAAATCAAGCTAGTAAAAGCTCATATAATGTTTATAAAGATTTTGAAAAACTGCCTCAACTTGAAGTCGGAAAATGGTATGAAATAGATATAGATGTTGTAATGCCTCACTATTTAGTAAATCCAAATTTATATGCCGAAGATGGGGAAAAATCAACACTATCATATGGTTATGTTTATGTAATAGATTTAAGGGAAATTGAATAATAAATATTATATATAGAACTCTGTTATGAAAATAGCAGAGTTTTTTTGTTGGAATTTATTGATAGGAGAGATGAGATGATAAAGAAATTCAAAAATAAAAAAACATTAATATTTACCTTAGTAGCAGTAATGTTAGTAGTAGTTTCAATAATATATAATTTTGCATTTGCAGATTCAACAAGACCAGCCTTGGTAGAGAGAGATGGAATAATGTATGTGTATTTTGAGCTTGACCATAATGTTACAAATGCTCAATACAAGTATTATGGCTATGGATATACAGTGTCGGTTACTTTAAATGGACAGGTAATACATTCGGAATTCATGGAGAATAGTGAATTTGAGCCGTATATGGAAGGCGGTAAGGAAAAGGTAAATATAAAAGTTGAAACATTAATGGATAAAATAGGGTTAGCTACGGAATATTTTTCTATGAATGATTTGATTATATATTTGAATGGAAGGATAGGCATAAAGAAGGATGGAGTTGTTACCCATGCCTATGACAGTTATGATGGTTCATCTGCACCGGGAATGCCGAGACTTGAAACGGGAACGGTCAAACTTGATGGCAGGACAGTTCCGCTTAATAAAGATGGAAAAGGAATAAAGGATGGTATAGAGCATGAATATGGAGTGAATTGGACTGGTGCAACTGAAAAGAATCTTGAGCTGCACTTTGGAATTCCTATTGAATTACCCGGTCCTATATTAGCTTGGGATAGATACAAGGTAGAATATCGTGAAATAGGAACAGATAAGAATGTAAGAAGTGAAAAGCCTTATGTGAAATTCGAAAGCAACACAACAATTACCGAATACCCTCTAACGGTTAATGGTTACGAATATTCGGGAAAATATAAGATTGACAGAATAGATCCAAATAATAATAAAACTCCGGGAAGCATTCAAACAGGAAACAGTGCATCGGTTAACATACAGAAAAATGCGAATATCTATACTATTGTATTCTATTATGAAAAAGCAGACCCTTCTGAAACAGGAAGCCCTGTAACTATAGATATAGAATATAGAGAAGAAACATCAACTGGTAAGGAGCTATTGAACAAGAAAACCATACTAAGCACAGAACGAGCTGTATTTAATATTAGCAGTGAAAAAAAAGATGAATATGAGTGTGTTGGGTTATATGTAATTGGGCAGGATACAGAATACTTTTACAGTACAAATGCATCTTTTACAATATCAAAAGAAGCTTATTGTAAACCGGTTAATGGAAAGCTGAAGGTAATTTTTATTTACGATAAAATACCATACGTTAGCATACCAAAATGCAGCCCTGACGTTTACGGTGATTCTAATATAATAAATATTACAATGAAAAGAAAAGATTTTGAGAGCGCAACTGAAATAACTGTTAATAATGCGATACTTAAGATAGATGATTTTGATGCTGGAAGAGACGGTAACGGAAATTTAGTTGAAGGCAGCCATAACTTTAATAATTTTGATGTCTATGTTGGAGACGGAGGAAATTACTATTACACAAGTTATGATAATAAGAGCAGAGAAATAAGCACTTCCTTCAAAGTCCCGAAAAGTATTTTTACTCAATCATCTGCAGATGCAAATCTATATACAACAAATATTGATGTTGCTATTGCTGCAACTTGCGTATGCTATGACGGCAGACCTGATGCAGATGGTGATGATGGTTGGGCAATGAATCAGAACTTACTAACGATTAATATAAATTTAATAGAAAATAGACCTCCAGTGGCGGATTTCTCTTATTATACACAGAAAAAAATAAACGGTGAAATTAAAGGCAGTATAAATGAAAGGGCGTATGTTGGGCAAGAGGTTGTAGTAAAAAATAAAGCGTATGATCCTAACGGAAAAGAAGACATTGATAAGCTTGTATATACTCTTAAAGATAGCAGTGGAAAGCAATATAAAGTTAATTTCTTGATTCTACAAGGAGATATGTATTTTCTGGATTCTGAAAATGTGAATGGAGACAATATTATATTTGCAGGGACTACGGATGACGGAGATATTAAGCTGATATTCACAACAGAAGAAACATGGACTATAAATCAATATGTGGTAGACATTGAAGGATTAAATGATATATATGAAGAAAGTATTATGACTGAAATATTAAGGTTACGACCGTCCGCGGTAATAGAAGATAATATAAATTACCGATACCCGGTTACACAACCCTATAATGGCAAGCAAAACAGGATTGTAATGTTAGATAGCAGTTATTCATATGTTGCTGAGTTTTATGAAGGATTAACAGGGGTTATTATAAACCATAATAGAGATAATTGGGAGATAGAACCTTTAAACAATCAAGATCCGGATAGCATTAAGTTTAGTACCAGCATAAACAAAACTACTGAAGACAATATAATCAAAATTAAATATCAAAATCTTAATAACGTTAAGATGATGTTTAAACAAACAGGTCAGTACAAAATTCGGCTTCAAGTAACAGATACACAAGGTAATGTATCAGAATGGACAGAGAAAATTATAACTATCAATATTGATTCATCACCGATAGTTAATGTCGTACTGCCTGTAAAAGAATATAGAAATTCTTCTGGTATTGCGGAAGTTAAGATAAGTAATATTTCCACGCACTCTACAGACGAAGATGAAGTTGTTGTTGAAAATATCAAATACAGATATGATAGCAATAATGATGGAAGATTTGAGGATGAAAGTTGGTTTATGCTGGAAGACTATATATTAAGAACATCAAATTTGGGTAAATATCAATTCATGATTACTGTGAAGGAAAACTTCGGGCAAGAAACTTTGAAAGAATATATATCAGATGAAGATTATAAAAGAGGTAGTACAATATTGCAAACAGAAATAGACAATATTGCTCCGGATATAACAGATTTCAAAATAATAACAACAGAGTAAAGGGAGGCGAAAAATGCTAAAAAATAAAAAAACAATTATTTTGCTGGTTGCATTATTCTGTTTAATAAACCTAATAAGTTTAAAAAATGAGGTGTATGGAAATACGGTAAATTTTTATGGAACTACATCAGCAGCACTACAAACAGCCATAAATAATGCCTCCAATGGGGATACTATTGTGCTGCAAAGTGATATTACCATAAATAGTGAGGTAAAGTTACCAACAAGTAAAAGTATTACTATAACAGATAATGGTACAAATAAAACTATAGGAAGAGCTTCTAACTATAAAGGTTATATGTTTGTTGTTCCTAAATTAGCCGAATTAACATTAATTGGTTCATTCCCTGAAAGTTTAATAATAACCGGAAACAACATTTCAGATAGTTCAATTATGATTTATCTTATTGGTGGGAATCTGAATATGTATGATGGTGTAGTTTTAGAAAATAATGTAGGTGTTTATGGTCAGGCAGTACGAATTAACGCTGATACGACGGGAAATTGGACATATTCACATTTTATTATGTATGGAGGTATTATAAGAAATAATATTGCAAATGATAGCGGAGCAGGAGTAAAAACTACTGGGACTGACTCAGCATTTACCATGTACGGTGGAGTTATAGTAAATAACACTTCTCTTTTAACTCCGTACGGCTTTGATACTACTGGTGGTGGGGTTGATACTTGGAGAAGAACATGGATATACGGAGGTAAAATAATTAATAATAAAGCAACTAAATTAAGTAAGCAAGGGTATTATGGTTTTTCTTGTGGCAGTGCAGGATATATTTCAGCTGATGCTATAATATCTGATAATTATGTAATAGTATCGAATATTATATTAAATGGACTTTCAACTGTTAATGTTGGATCCACAATTACATTGACAGCTACAGTTTCGCCAAGCAATGTGGCCGATAAAAAATTAGTGTGGTATTCAAGTAATCCGGATATTGCTATCGTTAATCAAGACGGAAAGGTGACGGGCATTTCGAGCGGCACTGCAATGATAACTGCAATGGCAAATGACGGTAGTGGTGTAAAAGCTACTAAAGTTATAACTGTTAAATCATCAATAACAGGAATTACAATAACTGGAGATTCAAAGGTTTCTAAAGGAGATATTATAAATTTAAAAGCTACTGTAACTCCAACAAATGCAAGCAATAAAACTCTGACTTGGACATCCGGTAATACAAATATTGCGACCGTAAATGGAACTGGATTAGTGGGGACCGTTAGAGGTATTGAAAAGGGAACAGTTACCATAACAGTAGCTACTACGGATGGCAGCGGAATTAAAACCACTAAGACTATAACAGTGGAAGATACATTTGTTCCCACAGAAACAAATTGTATTTTGATAGGAAGTTCAGTTGATTATCAGAGCGTATATTCAGATTCTGAGAATGACCCTATATATAAATACAATTATTTATATAATCATAATGCTTTGTATTATGACAATAACTTAGGAACTATAATAAATAACAATGTATGGTTAAATGATCCAATAAGAACATTTGAGCTTACGGGGGAATACATTATTCAGCACAAAATAAAAGATAATCCTCCTACAGCAATGTACAATGAAAGCTTTTCAAACTACAGAAAGGATAGTAATACTGTTGAAAAAATACTTTATGTACACAGAAAACCAATAGCCATTTTCACACTTAATGGCAAAAACGTAACAGATAATAGTTATGATCTTGATCATCAGAGTAGCCCAACAAAAGGTATTGTTAAATGGAAATGGAATTACATACATCCGGACGGTAATATATTTACTCATACCACAACAATAAAAACTGCTGGTGAAAATAAAGTTAAAGAATGGCTTACAAACTATGGCGCAAACGGAAAAGTATATTTGCGTGTTCAGGACGTTGAAGGGGCATGGTCAGATTGGTCAGATGATTTACCAGTTGCTGATTTTGTAATTACATATAATCCATTGATATTAAACAGACAGTCACAAAAGATTATAGATCAGAGTTTTGATTCAAAAGAATTATCTTTAACATATTCATGGACTGTAAAAAAGGGTACAACAACATTATTTACAAGCAGCGCAAAAGATATTTCTTCTACACTAAATACCTATATCAATAGCAATGGGACAGGAAATTATATTGTAAGCTTGAGGGTAACTAATTCATCAGGGCAACAGAGCAACATTAGAACACTAAATTTTGATGTAATTAGTATCAATAATCAAGCTCCAACAGCTAATTTTATTTTAGTCAGCAATGAATCGCCGGCATGGAGTTTCCCGAAAGTTATTGGGTTGCAAACCTTAAGATACAGACCGGCAGCAGGATTTTTCCATGAGGAAAGAACAAGGTTTAATGTAGCTGTGACAGATCCGAATAGTGATAATACAGGATTTAATTACAATTGGAAAATTGAACGTTTTGCTGTGAAAAACATAGATAATATATACGGAGCTGCCGCGAATACCTACAGCTATACAACCCAATATCCGTTTACTAATAGCTTTAAATCTCAAGGGCTTCCCTGGGGCGCCTATAGAATTACTCTTACGGTAAAGGATAAACCTCCAATTCCTCCTTATGCTTCAGGAGATGTGAAAACAGCAACAGTTACAAAATATTATTATATTATACCTGAATTAAGCATAACGGGAAGTTATGAAAGTGCAAAGTCTGAAATAATGGTAGGTGATACTGTTAAGCTGAAGGCAAAAACAAGTAGAGAAACAGAAAATGTTAATTGCACTTTCGCCAACACGAATTATGTATTAAGTAAAGTATCTGAAGATAGCAATTTTGCCTACTGGGAAAAAAATATATTCATTCCGGATAGCATAGGCAGTGGAACATATCAACTTCAGTTTGTAGCTAATACGACCTATGGTGGTAATGGAAGTGTAACAAGAGAGATAAGAGATAGCATTCCAATAGATATTATTGCCCTGAAACTTTTTAATTTCCGTATAACTGACATTGTAAATCATCCGCATATAGAATTTCCTCAAACAATGGAAATGCTCAAAACAGAGATAGTTCCATATAAGGCAGGTTATTTTGTTACGTTCAAAATAGACAGCAAAGGAAAGCCAGATAATGTATATGGGCGAATAGATGTAGGTAATAATGGCAGCACAGACCAGATAATAAATTTGACCAAGGTTGTATCCGGAGACACGGAGACATGGCAAGGAAGATTTTATACTTCTACATATTTGTCAGCCGGCACGGTTATAAGTATTAAGCTTGATTGCTCGAAAGGAACTGTAACATATGACTTCAACATTAAAGAAAATTGGGATGGTAGAAGTTTAATTACAGATGGTTCAGCTCTACAAGATGGCAGAGTGAATTTAACTAATTAAGTAATAGGGACACCGTGTCCCTCAAAGTTTTATATTTTAAAAAACATAGTAAGTATACAATTGTGCTTTAATGCAACAATGAAAGGAGTTGAATTATTGCAAAATATAATATATATTGTAACAATATTGTCGCTTATCAAAACAGCATATATAGACTATAAGCAAAAAATAATTCCTGATAGACTAAACTTAATTATAGTTCTGTTAGGAATTTTTAATTTAATACTAAACTTTAAAAACTGTAAAATATACATTGCATCTGCTGCAATCACTTTTGTAGTTTTTTTATTTATTGCCATTATTACTGATGGCGGCATTGGAGGAGGTGATATAAAACTTTTTACAGCATTAAGTCTTATATTTGGTCAAGAAATGCTGTTAATTGTAGCTGTTACATTTTCATTAGCAGCCATTATTTCAATTGTAAAGGTGATGTTAAAGCGAATAAATATAAAAGATAGTGTGGCATTGGCACCATCTATATGTATAGGTGTTTTTGCTTGTTTAATAAAAATTTATATATCCTAAAAGGAGAATCGTGTATGTATTATGTGCAAGATATTAAAGAATTTAAACTGGATGAGAATGCCAGATATTCAGTTAAGGATTCTTCAAGATATAAATACTTTGATTGCATGCTTACTTTACAGGCTGACTTTATATTTTTATTTAAGATAATTGATAAGAATGTCTTAGATAATAAAATTTGCATATCAAAGGTAGATTACTTTTTAAATAATAATGTTATAAAAATAAAAGATTGTTATAGCAAAAGCTAAGACAAAGTTATTGTTAGAATTTCAAATCCATAATATAATTGAGGGGTGATAATAATGAATGTATGGGAGACGATAACTATGAAAGATTTAATAATAGCATTGGTAACCGCATCAGCGGCAGTTATTGGGGTAGTTTTAGTTGAAATATTATTTGGAAGAAGGACATATGGTTTACTTGAAAAGCATGGTGATAGAACAGAAGTTATCAAAGAGCATTTGTCAAAAGAACATTCCAGCTTGTCAAAAGAACATGTATTAATAATGGAAAGAGTTGCAAATATTTTAAGTGGAGTAAATAATATCAATACGGTTGTAATTGAAGAAAAGCAAAGTCAAAGCTTAAGATATGACAGCCTTACGGATAAGCAGAAGGATTTAAAGATGCAATTACAGTCTATAGAGCTGTTGGCAAGAGATTGGGAGAGACAATCATTAGAAATTAAAACTATGGCAAAAGATTTATCTGAACTAAAAGAGCTGAATGAAAAGTTAATGGAAGAAAACTACGAGCTGAAAGAGCAACTGAGGAAAATTAAGAACAAAAACAGAGGTTATGAAAGATAATTCAATAGAAAACAGAAGGTTGAAAGACGATGGAGTCTTTCTTTTTTCTTTCAGAAAGCATCATTCTTAAAACTCTGTTTTAAGAATAGCAAGCAGTGGAAATGGGTACCCATTTCCGAATTTTAGGGGATACCCCTAATACCCCTGCGGTAGCAGATTTAAATTTTAAGTTAAATTGGTGGTGATAATTTGACTGAGAACAGAAAACGAAACATACAAATTAAATTTTGGGTTAATGAAGATGAATATAAAAGAATAATAGAAAAAGTATTGTTATCTAAAATGAAGATAGGAAGGTATCTGCGGAATGCAGCACTAAAGAAAGAAATAATTGTATACGACTTCACAAGTATATTTGAGCTTTCAGCACAAATAAGCAGAATAGGAAACAACATAAATCAAATTGCAAAGAAACTTAATCAAGGCGGTAGGATTAGCGGTTCAGAATTAAGTTATTTGTATTCATCATTAGAAAACATAAACAATGTTCTTTTGGATATTTATTATGATGTTTCAGAAAAGCGGGAATAAACTATGGCATATGTAAAGAGATTAACAATTCATAGGACTTTATTAAAATCATTACAGTATATTGAAAATCCTAAAAAGACAAATGAAAAGATATTAGTTAGTTCAAACAAATGCAGTCAGGATACAAAAGTTGCAATTAAAGAAATGCGAATATTGAAAGAAATGCATGAAAAGGAAGACGGCATCCAAGGATTTCATTTTATACAAAGTTTTAAAAAAGGTGAAATATCAGAAGAGCAAGCTCATCAAATTGGTAGGGAATGGGCTGCAAAGTTTATTGAAAACAATTATCAGTTTATACTTAGTACCCATACTGACCGTGACCATATTCATAATCATATTGTAATTAATTCGGTAGGTATTAATGGCAAAAAATATAATTCATGTAGAAGTGAGTTAGAGGATATTAGGCAGTATTCCGATTTGGTTTGTTTAGAACATGGATTAAGCATTATTGAGAGAAAAGGAAAAACAAAACACCGTTCATATAAGGAATGGCTTGAAAGTAAAAATAAAACTTCATGGAAAGATGTTGTCCGGGAGGACATAGATTTTGCAATTTCTTCTTCAGCAAGCTTTGAAGAATTTATCCAGAAAATGAAATCAGAAGGCTACTATATGAAGTATGGGGAAAAAACAAAATACATGACCTTCCAAAAATCAGGTATGAAAAAAACCGTAAGAGGAAAGACACTCGGAGAAGATTATTCGGAAGAAAGTATCAGAGATAGAATAAAATATAAAGAGTTTAATATAAGTCATCTTACAAACGGATTAAGAAAATATAAAATCAATCGCAACAGTTTTGAGTACCAAGTACGAAAATTAACCTATAGGTCTGCCTCACTTAATATAAGTATCAGGCTTATTATTTTATTGTTTCAAATTATTTTTCGTAACAATCAAATAGCATGGGCTAAAAGCAATCGACCTGTAAGATATACATATGCACAGAAAAAAGCAATCAACGGTATTAAGGATTTAACTAACAGCTTAAATCTTATAGATAAATACAATTTAAAAACAAGGAGTGATGTTAAAAATGTCATACAAAACTTGAATCAAAAGATATCTCTTGAAGATGAGAAACTTAAGAGATTTGAAAATTTACAAATAAAAAGTGCTGCCGTAATGACCGAGATTGATATGTATTACAAATACAAGCAATATTATGATGAATATCAATCATCAATTTTGAAAGGAATATATAGAAAGAAACATGAATACGAAGTTGGCAAATTTGAGGACTGTAAAAACAGGCTAAGTAAATTTGGTTTAACGGAATCGGAGTTTGAAAAGTTCAAAGATAATTATGAAAAAATAACTCAACAGATGGAGGCGGTGCAAGAAGAAAAAGAAAAAATATTTCAGGATTTATATGACATTGAAACATTAGATAAATACTTAGACAATGAAAAAAGAGAAGAGATATTAAGAGAAATAACTTTGGAAAGAACTAACGATGATAAAACTGAAAAGGAGCGGTAAAATGGGTGAAAAGAAAGACGATAAAATATTAATTAATAATATGGATGAAGACGAGAAGTCTGTATATAACAAAGTATTTGGTTTGTTTGATAAAGACAAAGGCGATTTTATAAAAGTTGATGTGGAAGAAATCCCGAGAAAAGTTATATTGCCGATAGGACGAACAATAAAAATAGATGAGAAAACCGGAGAAACAAAAGTTTCTTTACGTGGAAAGCCTGTTGAAGAATGGGATAAGCAAGAACAATTACAATATGCTGTTGAAACTGATTTAATGCTTCACGATGAAGTACAACAAGATACCCAAAACCTTCTTGATAAAGAGGGTTTTTATTTTTCAAATGGTGCTGTTTATAAAAACGATAATGTTAAGATTAACGATGAAAAAGAAATAGTAAATCAGAATATTGAAAATGAAGTAGACATATTCATTAAAGAGCTGACTGAAAAAGAAATCAGCAGTATGGTTACAACTATAAGGTTCAATGGCAACATTGAGGAATTTGTAAATGATGAGAAAGCAGGAGAAAAATATTTATCCAAAGAAGCACAAATAGAAAAAATTAAAGAAATAGTTAGAGGCTTTAAAAATATTGTTATCGTACATTCGGAAGAAGAGCTTAAAAAGCTTCAGGAGGATTTTATAAAAAGACAGGATAAAGACAAGACTGTTGAGGATAATTGCAAATCTGACAAAGGTACAAATACAAAAGAGTCATCTTATCCTGAAATTAGAACGCAGGTATATATAAGGATATCCGAAAAAAACTATGAGAAAGTGAGTGGTATAGTTGAAAAGGAAAATATCAAAATTATGGCTAATAAAGTAAAAACAAGAGATGACAAAAGCGGAATAAATATGGTTATTAAATTCCAAGATGCAGACATGGTAAGAAATATACTGAGCCAAAATGATGTGACGGTTTTGCAAGATGTGGATGGAAATATTGACTGGGAAGATATTAAAGAAAGAAGCAATAAGTTCGAAAATGTTACAATAGAGCAGTTAAGAGAATTTCAGAGTAAAAATAATGATAAATTTGATTATATTGCTTTTAGAAAAGATGATGTTTACACAATATTTGCAGATAAAAAATGCGATATTGCTATAGGATCTTCGGGAAGAAAAACATTGAAGCAAATAGATCAGAAAGTAGAAGAGTTCAAACAAACTAATCCAGTAAAAAAGAATATAGAATCAAAAGTAAAAACAAATAATAAGGAGGTAGAAAGATAATGAATACAGGTGGAGAAACAGCAAGCATTTTAATGGCATTTAGTGCAGAGGTAAGTAAAGAAGGATTAAAAAGCGGAGTTGAACTGTTAAAATTTCTCATAATGGGATACCTGAATAAAAAAGGTGTTCTTAATTTCGGTGAAGTAAACATGAAAAAAATGCTGGAAAGCGGCGAGGAAATTAAAACTATGGATCTGAATACGAAGGATGCTGAAGCGTTCGCTAAAATGGCTAAGGACTCCGGAATTACCTTTGCTTTTTTTCAAAAGGGTGAAGAAAAACATACAATAGCATATCTTGCAAAGGAAGCAGAACTGGTTAATAAAATGCTTGATATTATTAAACAAGGAAAAGTCAAGGATATAGAACAAAGTGAAAAGGTTTTGGAAGAATATAGAGTAGGTTCCGACAAAACATTTATTGTTGATAAGGACAACCCTGAAAACTATATTCAAGTCGATACTAAGGGAATTCAAAAAGCATTTCTTGTTGATAAGAGTAATCCAGAGAATTATGTAAAAATTAAAGAGGATTTAAATAAGAATACCATCGAAGCTGAAATAACTGTGAATGGTCAAACAAAGAAAGTAGGCGGCAAAGATGCGGTAAAAAATGAAATGATAAGAAGTGCGAAGAAGTTCAAGACCCCTGAACTGGTTGAAAGTGAATCTGAAATTAACAGGTTGAAGGAGACATTTACTAAAGAGAATGATAGAAAAACAATGAAGGAGGTGGATGAACAGGTTAAAAACGCACGTGAAAAATTGCCTAAGCAGCTAAAAAAGCAAAAAAGCAAATCTAAGGAGAAGGGAGACAGGTAATTGCTGACTGAACAGGAAAAAAGAAAAAGAAAGGTCAGGCAGAATATAATATTATTTATAATAATATATCTCGCTTTCAGTTTCTATATTATTCATGCAGGAGCGGTTTTAAGTGGCTATGATAAGTTAATCAATCACATTGATAGCTTTGACAAAGATATAGCTGAACATATAAAAACCGTTCCTTTTTTTATGCCTGATTTAGAACATATAAAATTATGGGGGTTTTCCTCTGCTTTTTATTGGGCTGTTGCTGCATATATATTATTAGACTCACAGAAAAAGTATATGTTTGGTAAAGAGCACGGTACAGCAAAGTGGGCGGATAAGAAAGATATTGAAAAATTAACAGATAAAGATGTAAGCAAAAATATTATCTTGACCAAGACTGAAATGCTTAACATTGATACAAGAAAAACTAGAAAAAATTTGAATATGTTTGTTGTAGGAGGGGCTGGTACAGGAAAAACTCGGTTTTTAATGAAACCAAATCTGCTTCAGGCAAATACGAGTTATGTAATAACTGATCCAAAGGGCGAACTACTGAGAGACACAGGGCAGTCCTTTATTCAGGCTGGGTATAAATTAAAAGTTTTTAATCTAATCGAAATGGATTATAGCTTATGCTATAATCCGTTTTCTTATATCAGAAGTGATACAGATGTATTAAAGGTAATAAATACATTGATTAAAAACACAAATCCAAAAGGATTTACGGGAGGAAATGACCCTTTCTGGGAGAAAGCAGAGATTGCATTGCTTCAGGCAATATTTTCATATATTTGGTATGAGATAGTACCTGAAGAACAAAACATGAAGACGGTAATGCAGTTATTAAGATATGCGGATGTTAAAGAAGAAGATGAAAACCACATATCAGATCTAGATATTATCTTCAATGAATTAAAAAAAGAAAAGCCTAATCACATTGCAAACCGCCAATATACAATCTTCAAGCAAGGGGCCGGAAAAACAGCTAAGTCAATTCTTATAAGCATAGGTGTAAGACTGGCCGCATTCAACATTGATGCTGTTGCAAATCTCACATCAAGGGATGAACTTGAACTTGATAAACTGGGGGATGAGAAGACAGCCCTATTTGTAGTTATCCCGGATTCGGATGCTACATTTAACTTCCTTGCAGCAATGATGTATTCACAACTGTTTGACAGCCTGTATTATACCGCAGATTTTAAGAATCAAGGCAGACTAAAGCACCATGTAAGATGTATGCTTGATGAATTTGCTAATATAGGTTATATACCGGATTTTGAAAGCAGGATTTCAACAATGAGAAGTCGTGAAATCAGCTGTACAATAATTCTTCAAAATCTGGCACAACTTGAGACTATGTATAAAGACAGTTGGAAGACAATAGTAGGGAATTGTGACTCTTTCTTGTTCCTTGGAAGCAATGAACAAAGTACGCTTGAATATGTAAGTAAGCAACTTGATAAAGGAACTATTGATACAAGAAACATAAATCTCAATAAAGGAAGACAGGGAAGCACATCATATCAATATGGTGGACTTGGAAGAGAGCTTATGCGACCTAATGAAATAAGAACTATGCCTGATGATGATTGTATATTGATAATAAGAGGTGTTGATCCATTTTATTCAAAAAAATATGTTCTTGAAAATCACCCCAGGTACAAGCATCTCTATGATTACAGTGATGAAAATTACTTTGATTATAGAGACGCTAAGAAATATTGCCAGGTAAAGCAATCTGAAGAAGAAAGAGCAAAAATTATTGAAAGATACAGCATGAAGGATTTTGAACTTGAATTTGAACAGCTGGAAAGTCTGTATAAATTATTGGACAATAAAGAAACTGAGCCAGATGCGACTTTGGCTAATATAAAAATAATCGAAGCTATGTATGAAGAAGAAATTTTAAATGAAGATTATGAAAAAAGTTATATTAACGGAGGGATAAAATGAAGAAAAAATTATTCAATGGATTAGATAAACTTAAGGTTATTGTTACAGCTCTTTTAATAGCTGTCTTTAATGTTATTACTGTTTATGCGTATAATGATGGAGTAACGCAATATGATAACGTTCTTAACTGGATTCTTGGATGGATTGGAAGAATAGGAATTGTTATTGCCATATGGGGGGCAGTACAGATAGGGCTTTCATTCTCATCAGAAGATGCCGGACAAAGAAGAAAAGGTATATTAGAACTTATATCCGGTCTTATGGTTATGGCAGTAGGTTACGGTGCAAAAACCATTATAGGATATTAATAACAAAAGCAGCAGAAACTTTGCTGCTTTTTTTGAAAGGAAGTGTTTGAGATAGATTTTTTTACAAAAATAAGTAAGGCAAATGCAGAGAGTATTGCTAAAGGCTTAGAGAAAACATTTAATAATTTGAATGAAACATTACAAACAGCAGTGGATTTAGCTACAAATACCACTGAATCAGTTTCAGGAATTTGGGATGTAATTTCAAATGTTCATGAAGTAATATTGCCCATGGGATATAGTCTTTTGACTTTATTTTTTTTATTAGGTTTTATGAATAAAACATTATCATTCAGAATCATTAGAATTGAGGATATAATTAAGCTTATTCTAAAATTGATTATTGCAAAGGTAGTTATGGAAAAAAGCTTTGAATTGCTTAATATGGTAAATGGTATGATAACTGCTTTGATTTATGAAGTTGACTATTCTTCTGTTGGGACAATAAAAATTGTTGATACGGCAGCACTTGCCAGTCAAATAGAAGATATGGGTTTTATTGATAGGATCTTATTTCAAATTCAATTTACACCAATTAGTATAGCGAACTTTTTCATAAGCAAAATGGTTTTTGTTATTTGCTATGGCAGGATTATTGAGTTGTGCTTATTTACAGCGGTTTCTCCTATTCCTATAGCTACATTGAGTAGTGAAGAGTATGCAGGAACAGCTAAAAGATTTTTTCAGCACTATATTGGTATATGTTTACATGGATTGATAATTGTACTCATATGTGTGATTTTTGGTGGACTTGCTCAAACTTTGGTTGGTAATGTCGGAGAAGATGCGGATTTTGGTGTGTGGATATCAATTACATTGTCAATTACGCTTTTGCTTGTGCTTTCAAAATCAGCTACTTGGGCAAAACAGATTGTAGGAGTGAATTAACATGATAGATATAAAAATACCTAAGGAAATAAGGGATTATAAAGAAACTATTTTCGCCGGCTTAAACTTAAGGCAGATAATTAGCTTATCCATAGCCTTTGGTATTAATGTTCCCTTATATATGTACGCAAAGACGCACATCGGTGATGAATTGGCAAGCTGGCTTGTTTTGTTAACAGGAGTTCCGGTTTTTTTAATTGGGTTTATTAAATTTGACGGAATGCCTTTTGAAAAGTATTTTAAAGTTATGCTTCGTTTTAATTTTCTTGTTCCACGAAAGAGAAAATACAAGGTGGAAAATATATATACGGTTATATATAATGAGCAAAAAAAGCTAAGAGATGAAAAGTTAAAGTCTAAAAATAATTTGAAGGGTAGGAAGCGTAATGTTTTTAAAACAAAAAAATAATTTAAGTAATAAAAATAAATCAGATAAACATAAGACCAGGAAGCTTATACCGAAAACCGCACAAAAAACAGTTCCAATAGAGAATGCTTTCGATGACGGTATAATTGAATCTCGCAGTGGTGAATTCTCAAAATCATTTGAATTTCTTGATATAAATTATCATGCTATAAGAGAAGACGATCAAATAGATACATTTGCAAAGTACTGTGAATTCTTGAATTTTTTTAATTCTACAATTCATCTTCAGATTACGGTTAATAACAAAACCATAAATCAGTCTGAATTTGAAAAAAAGGTTATGCTTGAAAAAAAAGAGGACAATCTTTACCAATTTAGAGATGAATACAATGAAATGCTAAAAAAGCAGGTTCAGAAAGGTAAGAACGATACCGAAAAGGAAAAATATATTACAATTACTATCAAAGCAAATAATGTAAAGGAAGCAAGAAGTATTTTTTCAAGACTGGAGAATGAGATTACTGGGTTGTTTAGAAGCATGGGAAGTTACGCAAAGATACAACCAATTAATAAAAGACTTGAAGTTCTACATGATATTTACAGAGGTGATAATGCCGGCTATTTTGATTACAATCCAGAGATGCTTAAAAATGGACAGACTATTAATGATGTAATTGCTCCGGATAGTTTTGAATTTAAACGAGACCATATGATTATAGGGAATAGATATGCAAGGGTGGTATTCTTAAGAAGTTTACCATCTTTTTTAAATGATCAGTTTTTTACAGAACTTACGGATTTTAGTTTTAATATGGTGACAACAATTAATATCAGAGCTATAGAACCGGAAAATGCATTGAAGATGATTAAGCGTCAAATCACCGGCATGGAATCTAATAAAATTGAATATCAAAGAAAAAGTGTGAAAAACGGATATCTAGATGCATTTATTCCATATGAGTTGAAAAACAACTTAAAAGAGGCTGAAGATCTACTTGAAGATGTGATGAACAAGAATCAAAGATTGTTTCTGACAAATGTGGCTATACTGCTCATAAATGATGACAAGCAGAGGCTTGATGAGCAGACTGAAATAATTAAATCTACTGCAAGGAAGTATTTATGTCAAATAGGTACTTTGAATTATCAGCAGGAAGAAGGACTTAATTCTGTACTACCATTGGGGCAGAATAATCTATATGTAGACAGATGCCTTACAACTGAAGCGACAGCTGTATTTATACCTTTTTCAAGCCAGGAGATTACTCAGCCCGGCGGGATGTATTACGGATTAAATGCGATATCTAAGAACCTTATAATATTTAACCGCAAAACCCTCAAAAATCAAAACGGATTTATTTTGGGAACACCGGGAAGCGGTAAATCTTTTGCTGCTAAGCGGGAAATGATAAATTCCATTTTAAGTGCCGGAGATGATGTTTTAATTATAGACCCGGAAAGAGAATATACAAATCTGGTGAGAAACTTTGGAGGAGAAGTAATACAAATTTCTTCGGACAGTAAGAGCCATATTAATCCTATGGATATGAATATTGATTATTCCGAAGATCCGCTTTCCTTGAAGTCGGATTTTCTTTTATCCCTGTTTGAGACGGTAATTGGGGGCAGAGAAGGACTTAACGGAAAAGAAAAATCAATTCTTGACAGATGTGTGAGGCTAGCTTATCAGGAATATATGCAAAGCTTTAATGAAAAAATTACTCCTACCCTCAAAGATTTTTACGAGGTTCTTATGAAGCAAAAAGAGCCTGAAGCTCACGGCTTAGCCACAGCTATAGAACTATATGCAATCGGTAATTTGTCTGTTTTTTCTGAGAAAACAAATATTAATATTAATAACAGAATTGTATGCTTTGATATTAAGGATTTAGGTAAACAGCTCAAACCTATGGGCATGCTCATAACTCTTGATGCTATCTGGAACAGAATTGTTGAAAACAGGAAAAAAGGAAAGCACACATGGATATATATTGATGAAATGTACCTGTTGTTTAATAATGAATATTCGGCAAACTTTTTCTATGAGCTATATAAGCGTTCAAGAAAGTATGGCGGTGTTGTTACCGGCATAACACAAAATGTGGAGGATCTTTTAAGGTCTGAAACTGCAAGGAGTATGCTTGCAAATTCTGATTTTGTTATGATGCTTAATCAGGCGGCTACAGACAGGACGGAGCTTGAAAGAATGTTTAACATATCGCCGGCACAGCTGCAATATATAACAAATTCAGATCCGGGACAGGGATTATTATTTACCGGAGGAAGCATCATACCGTTTATTGATGATTTTCCTAAAAATACAAAGTTATACAAGATGATGACGACCAAATTAGGAGAAGTGGGTGTCGCTTAATGGCAGTGGAGAACAAAAAAGAATCTCTTAAGGAAAAAGTTAGCGTGAATAGTACACGTTCAAGGATCAAGTATTCAAATGTTAATATGTTAAAGAACGTTAAGATTGCTAAGAAAAACGTAAATCTTAAATATGTTTCGAAGAAACTAAAAGATGGAGATGTCAAATTTAAGCATTCTAATGTGAACACTGCAACGAAACAAATGAATGTTCCTATAAGGACTCAAACATTACTTGGAAATATATCGTCAAATACAAAAGATACTTTGAGAGGTGATAGCTATAATCAGCCTGATTCTGGAATTCAGGCTGTCCTTTATGTGTCTGATAAGATAGATACTGCTGCTGACATTGTATACAGTTCTAAAAGGGTAGTTCATGCCGTAAGAGATGTTAAAAGGTTTAATGATATGGTACGGATTGCAAAGAAAAAAGGCAGCGTTGATAAGCAAATATTGATAAAAAAAGTGTCTTCCTCGGGAATAAAGTCCGGACTTAGGACTGCCAGGAACGTAAATGTTCAGGTTTCGAATCGGTTTCAATCTGAAGATACAGACTTAGGTATAAGAAGTTTTGCTGAAGCTGAAAAGGATGTAAGAAAAACATATGACGTAGCGGTTGCTGTAAAGCGTACTTCATCTGGCATATCTAATGCAATCAAGACAGTAAACAGTAGGAGGGCAAGAAGTAACGAGTACATTAATAAAATTTATGACGAAAAAACAAAAAGATACAATAGGTATAAACAAAACATACAAAGGCATAAGAAAATTACACTGGAACAAGGAGTCAAACTTGGTGTAGAAAATAAAACAGCCGTATACCATCATAACAAAATTAAAACCAATAAAACGGTTATTAACAAAACATTAAATTATAAAGGATCGACGATACCTTCAAAGGTTTCAAAGAATGCCGTTAAAAAAGCTGTAACTTTTATTTTACCGAATAAGAATATTACTTTGCTTTTATTTGTAGTTGCAGCCATCTTTTTTCTTTTGATGGGTTATTTATCTTCGGGTTTAGTTGCTGTTCTAAGTCAGAATTACTTTGTGGTTGATAATGATATTGCACAAGAATATGAAAATAAGGTTGAATTATTGGACAGTGATTTGGAAAAAGAAATACGCGAACTTTCTGATGATGACAGCTATGATGATGTACGAATAGATTATATTGGAGACTTGCAGGGAGTACATACTAATTTTCAGGAGATTTTTGCTGTTGCTGCAGTAGAATTTGAGCAGGATTTAACATATTCAACAAAGGAAGACTCATTCATAGAAGAAATATATGAAGAATTATATGAAATAAAGGTATCGACTGAAATTTATTTTGTGCCAGGCGAAAATTATGAAGAAGTAGAAATGATAAGAAAAATAATTACTGTCTACTCCTATGATATGGATATTGTTATGAATAAGTTTCAATTTGACGAAGAGCAAAAAGCCTGGGCAAGGCGACTTGTTTCCGGATTCAATGAACAATTTCCGGAGTTTGCACAACAATACGGAGAGCTGACTCAAGAAGAAATTATGAAATTGAGGAAAGATGCTCCATACATGTCAAATTCAAAGCAGAAAAAATTATATGATACAGCTTTAAGTATTGTGGGCAAGGTGAAGTATTTTTGGGGTGGAAAGAGTCCATCAGGTTGGAATGATGATTGGGGTGAAAGCACTAAGGTAACTGCTAAGGGCAGCGATACAACCGGTACATACAGACCATTTGGATTGGATTGTTCAGGATATGTTGACTGGGTTTATAAAACAGCCGAAATAGGCAATATGCTTTCCGGAGGAGGAACAGCGTATCAATTCAAACAGTCATACCCAATACGGGAAGATGAGCTTCAGATTGGAGACTTAGCATTTTTGCAGATGCCTGATTCGTCAGGTATTAACCATGTGGGAATTTACATAGGTAAGGATGAGGAGGATAATAATCTGTATGCACATAGCGAATGGGGAACAGGTGTAACCGTTAATGGTTTTAAAGGATTTAAATATTTTAGACGTGTTGTAAACTTTGAAATGGAGTGATGAAATGAAATTATATGATAAGTTGAATAAAGAGAAGCAAATGCTTGAAAAACTTCTTCAAAGAAGAGAGGAGCTTAATATAAAAATTCAACAATCTAATGAAAAGATAAAAATAATTGAGGAAGATATAGAAAACCTTGAAATGAAAACAACCGTTAAAGTAATAAAAAGCAGAGGATATTCAATTTCTGATGTTAGAGAAGCAATTACTTCAGGAGTGTTGGATGATGTTTTAAAGAAGGAATAAATTATTTATAAAGACTCCAATTAAAAAGAATAATTCATTTTTTATTTCATATAATACATTATGTACATAATTGACATAGTGTACATAATATGATAGAATGGAGAACAAGGAGATGA
>ENA-UOOM01001206-UOOM01001206.1-fermentation-metagenome-genome-assembly--contig:-NODE-1206-length-25707-cov-5.449984_pt1 | contig 25707 bp, 23 predicted proteins | sample MGYA00245781_ERZ724031 | MGnify/ENA primary metagenome ERZ724031 (study PRJEB28704, sample SAMN03018317) | fermentation metagenome | biome: anthropogenic terrestrial biome; feature: soil; material... | reverse complement strand
GAAACCATTTATTTTGACAAAAGCGACATGTCTCAGAAAACGGGTATGCAGGAGGAGGCTTTTAAGATATCGTAATTGTCCTGAGACATGTCGCTTTTGTCAAAATAAATGGTTTCACCCGTTTCGGCGTTTAACGCCACTACTTTCATAATGCTTTCTGAGCGGCTGAAAGCGTCAAAGTCAAGCGGGTTTTCACCGTCCTTTGCCGAAAGCTCGCCGTATATATAGTCAAGGTTCAGGTACGAACCGGTATGGAGCATATTGTCGAAGCCCATATATTTTTTACGGAAAGAGTACTCCATGTAGTACTTGCAGTTGCGCTCCTTTTGGCCGGCAAGAAATGAGGCCATGTTTGCGCTTCCGGCCGAAACGCCTATGCAGTAGTCGAACTTTATGCCTTTATCAAGGCAGTAGTCAAGGACTCCCGCACCGTAAATGCCCCTTAAGCCGCCTCCGGCATCTATTATCCCGTTCATACGGATTCCCCTTTTCGGCCGTACGCCGTAAAACTTATTTTATATTGTATAATTAAATTTTACCATATTGCGGAGCGGTTGTTAAGTATATTGCAAAAATAAAAACAGCCGCGGCTCTGACGGCTTAATGCCGTAAGGCGTGCGGCTGCTTTGCTCATGCTTACTGCGTGACGGAGGGCAGGCTCCCGAGGTTGTTGTTTTCGCTGCCGTCCGGGACGGACTTGAGGTATTCGCTGCCTTTTCTTTTGGCAACGCCTACGCCGCGTATGCCGCCGTCTTTGGCGAGCCTTACGCCATCCTCTTTGCTTACAATATTACCGTCGGAAAGTTTGTACCCGCTGACGCGGCCTTTTTCCCTCACGAGCGCGACTATCCTTTTAGCGTCCGCCCTGGCGGCCGGAATATCTTCCATTGCCATTGCGGGTAATTTTGATACATTGTTTTCATTGTCTGACATAATGCTGACGGCCTCCTGAACAAAATCATTTTATGTGCATAAATAGTTTTTCCGTATAAGGAGGCCGTTAACCGTTTTAAATTTTTCCATACCATATAAAGTGATGGAACGCTGTGTTTTGCTTAGGGGCGCGTTAATGCAAAGGCCCCATGATGCCGGCCGCGTTTATTGCCGCGCCGACGATGCCCGCGTGTGCGTCGAAGGATGAAAGCTCTATCCTGAAAGCGTTCCTCGGGTTTGGGACGCGCAGGTTGACTCTTACGGCGTTTATAAATTCTTCGAGGGGAAAGCCCTCCATCTCAACCACGCCGCCGCCGAGAATGACGTGTTTTGGGTCTAAAATAGTGATTTCAGTTGCGGCTGCGATGGCGCACATGTTTACTGTGTTTTTTACTTCCCTGCTTGAACGGTGCAGCTTAAAGATCTCTTTTACAGGGCAGTTGAATTTTTCAGCGGCAAGTTTTTCCAAAGCTTTTCCGCTTGCTTTAATTTCAATGCAGCCGGCCTTGCCGCATCCGCACTTCTCTGTAAGGCCGTAAAGCGGTATGTGGCCTAACTCGCATGACGAACCTGTGCTGCCCTTATAAATCCGGCCGTCTATGCACATGGCGTTGCCAAGGCCCGTGCCGATGTAAATGCCGATTATAATTCCGCTTTTATCGTAACCTTTTTTCCATATGTCGTAGAGAAGTGAAGTGTTTACGTCCCTTTCCATAAATACGGGCATCCCTGTTTTTTTACGCAGGATATCCGCCAGCGGCAAATTGTCAAAGCCCTTTATGTTTGGGGAGGAGTAGCACATTGAGCGCTTTTCGTCCATCAGCGAAGCTATGGAAAGCGAAAGGCAGCGTATGTTTTCAGAACCGTATTTTTTTACTAAAGGCTGAAGCAAGCCGTTTATATAATCATCTTTCCGCACGGCGTCAGAGAGGGCCTCCGTTTTTATTTTAGAAAAACTCAAAAGCTGAAAGTCTTCACTTACCGCGCCGTATCTTAAATTGGTTCCTCCTATTTCCATGCAAAGGTAATACTTCATCTGTTGGAGACTCCTTTTGTTTAGGCGCAGCCGGCGCTGCCCATAACGTCAATCTTATGAAGGTACAGCTTTTCAAGCTCCGGCCGTATTTTCAGCGTGAAGACGCGGCTGTCTATGGCGCCGGGGTTTTCGGCAAGGATACGCCTTGTATGCGCGAGGGCGCATATCCAGCCGTCGGTGGCAATGTTTACTTTGCAGACTGCCATTTTAGCGGCTTTGGATATCTGGCCTTCCGGTATGCCCACGGCCTGCTCTATATGGCCGCCGTAAGTATTTATCATTTGTACGAACTCAGGCGCTATGGTTGAAGCACCGTGGAGGACTATAGGAAACCCAGGGTTGCTTTTTTCTATTTTTTCAAGTATGTCATACCGCAGATCCGGCAGGCTGCCGTTGGCATCCGGCTTGAGTTTTACCATGCCGTGGCATGTGCCTATGGAAATGGCGAGGCTGTCGGCGCCGGACCTTTTAATGAACTCCGACGCCATACCGGGGTCGGTGTAGAGGCTTTCTAAGTTACCGCCGCCGCCTTCTTCAGCGCCGGAAAGGATGCCGAGTTCGGCTTCTACAGTAACGCCGCGGCTATGGGCATACTCGGCGGTTTTTTTAGTTAACGCTATATTTTCTTCAAAGGGAAGCGCGCTTCCGTCAATCATAATGGATGAGAACCCGTTTTCTACGGCAAGTACGCACTGCTCGTACGTCATGCCGTGGTCAAGGTGCAGCGCGACAGGAATATCAAGCCCTTCGTTTTTTATACGGTCAACCCCTGACTGCGCGACCCTTGCGAGCATTTCATGCCCCAACTGCCTGTGGAGGTTTGGGGAAACAAGCAGTATGATGGGTGACTTTTTCTTTATGACGGCATCCATAATGGCGTTGTACTGTTCAATGGTAACGAAATTGAATGCGGGTACGGCATAACCGCCGCCGTATGCTTTTTGGAACATTCCGGCAGTGTTTACAAATCCTAAGTCCTTGTAGCTGTACAAAGTAATTCCTCCTTAAGTATGTTTGTTGAGTGTTTGTATGTTATTGGGCGATTGTTTTTTTTAATGACGCATATCGGGGCAGATCGCCTATGAGTGGAACGATATAGTTTAAAAACGATGGTTTTATGCCGTTGTGTGTTTCATTTATATATTCTGTAGGAAGAAAATTATTGCTTGCCGCCACTTTTTCAAGGTCTATTAAGACAGTTTCGGTTTGGTAAGAAAGCTCTGATGTCCTGCGCAGCGACACCATTTTTCCGCTTGCGCCTTCCAAAGAGGCTTTTACGGCGGCCGCGCCGAGCAGCACGGCTTCCTTTTGGTCCACTGCGGAAACATTATGCGCTGAACACCTTTGCATCAGCCCCATATCTATGCAGCGTATTTTGCACGGGAAGCGCTTTTTAAGCAGCATATTTAAGTATGGGGTAACGCCGCCCATGTTAAGCGGCGGCTTGTTTGCGCCGCGCGCAGCCGGTTTTTCAAAAAGGTAGCTGCCGGATTGGTTTTTTACGCCTTCGGCTACGACGGCAAAGCACTTTCCCTTTTGGGCGACGACCCTGCCGATGTCGTTTATAAACGCCTCCTCGTTAAACACGGTTTCCGGAACATAGATTAAATCAGGGCCAAAGCCTGTTAAACCGGCGGCTGAAGTCGAGGCGGCGAGGTAGCCGGAGTTCCGGCCCATTACTTCGGCCGCCATAATTAAATTGGTATCGTAAACCATCATGTCCTGTATAAGCTCCGAAATGCTTATTGCAAGATGCCTTGCCGCCGACGGGAAGCCGGGGGAGTGGTCAATATTTGAAATATCGTTGTCTACCGTTTTTGGTATTTCAACAATACTGCATTTGTAATTCACTTTTGAAAGGAATTTGTAAAGCTGTAGGCAGCCGCGCACGGAACCGTTTCCGCCGTTCATAAAAATACAGCGGATATTGAAACGTTTGAGCGTGCCTAAAAACTTGTGGCAGTCTACATCGCTTATCATATGGCGGCACGAACCGAATACCATGGCCGGAGTCTGCTGTAAAAGCGAAAATTCCGCGGGCTTTTCAAGTGAAAGGTCGAACAACCTTCCGTTTATGGCTCCGGCTAAGCCGTGCTCCGCGGCGTAGAGTTTGCCTATGCTGCCGCTGTGCTTTGCACACTCGGTAATGACTCCGTAAGCCGATGAATTTATGACGGCAGTAGGGCCGCCGGATTGTATATATAATGCATTGTACAAAGAACTCACCTGTTTTCATTTTTGCAGTTTTGGAAAGATGTTTTTTATATTTTTATACAGTTCAGTAAAAATCTGCTGCTGCTCCGCATAGGTTTTTACGTTTTCGGCAACAGGACATACGGGTTCTTTACAGATATGGACTATTTTTTCGCACGCTTCTTCAATGCAGCCGTAGCAGCCGGTGCCTACCGCCGCCATAATGACTGCGCCGGTGCAGGCTTCCTCTGTATTTTCAACTGTGTAGACGGGTTTGTTTAAAACATCCGCCGTTATCTGCCGCCACAAAAAGCTTTTTGCGCCGCCTCCGGAAAAAATCAGCTTTTGACTTGAAATCCCCATGCTGTCGAAAATCTTTGCGCATTCGCATAAGTTAAAGGAAACGCCCTCCATCGTCGCCCTGAATATATGACGGAGGTCATGGTTCATGCCAAGGCCGAAGTAGACGCCTTTCGCAGCGGGGTCCATAAAGGGGGTGCGTTCACCTGAAAGGAACGGAATGAAAATCAGCCGGTCAGAGCCTGCCGGAACTTCAGCGGCGCCTTCGTCAAGCTCTTTAAACGAAGCGGAGTCATGCAGGACTTTATCCCGCAGCCAGTTAATAGTGTTGCAGCCGTTAAGCGTACCGCCCTGCACGTACCAACGCCCCGGAACCGCGTGGCACCAAGTCTGGCATCTGAGGTCTGGCTTTTCGGGCGGTTTCCTTATAAAAGCCGCTATCTGCGACGCCGTACCGATATTGCATACCATAGTGCCCTCTTTAACAATACCGTTGCCGATTAATGCCATGGCGGAGTCCCCGCCGCCCATTACTACTTTTGTCTTAGGCGAAAGCCCCGTTTCAGCGGCCGCGCTTTGCGATATATTGCCGGCAACGTCGAACGGCGCCGCTGTGTCCGGCCATATATCTGTTTTAAGGCCGAGCTTTTTTATCAGTGGCATGCACCATTTATTGTTTTTAACCGAGTATGCGAACGTTGACGATGCATCCGTGTAGTCGCAGCCGATGGCGCCTGTCAGGCGGTAGCGGATATAGTCTTTAGGAAGCATTACGCTTTTAATTTTTCCGTAAACGGCGGGCCTGTTGTTTTTGAGCCAGAGAAGGGAACAGATGAGCATGCCGGCGCCGGGCTGGTTAAGCAAGTCTGACTTTATCAGGTCGCCGGCCGCTCGTAGGACGTCCTCGCGCTCTTTTGCGGAACGCTGGTCCAAATGGATAATTGCCGGATAAACAGGTTCCCCGCCGCTGCCAAGCGCAACCATGCCGTGCATTTGCCCGGAAAGGCCGATGCCGAGGATTTTATCAGGGGGAACGCATGAAGCCTTGAGCGCTTTGGCAACGGCCGACTTGACAGCGTCCCACCATTGACTTGGGTCCTGCTGCGCGTAACCTGCTTTTGGTATGTGAATTTCGTATCCTGATTTACCGCTTCCGACGGGCCTTCCGCCCAAGTCTGTAATAAGCGCTTTAACACTGGATGTGCCGAGGTCTATACCGGCCAGATACTCCATTTTTTTCACCCGCAAATGTTTATTTTAACGTTTAAGCTCATTTTTGTATGATTTCTATTTCCACGTTGTTTGGGTCGGTTATAAGCATGGTCACACATTTTAACGCATCTATGTAAGAAGGTTTTTTCCGCACGGAGACGTTGTTTTTTCTGCAGGCTTCGTAAATTAAATTGATATTATCGGTCTCGATACAAAAATGCCGGTAAATATCCCTGCTGGTTTCACGCACAGAGGCCGCGTCAGTATGTGTAAGGTAATGGATTAATTCAAGGCGTGTCTGATTTGTAAGGTCAAAGTAGGTCAGCGTATGGTCGCCCATGTCTATAAAGCCTGATTTTTTAAGCCCGAGTATCCGCGAATAAAAGTTTTCAGATTTTCCGAGGTCCGAAACGTTTATGGCTATGTGGTTGATGGAAAGCACGCTTGCCGTGCCCGCAGGCGGTAAATCACCGTTTAAGGAGCGCGCGTGTTCCAAAGGCGTTAAATGGTGCGAGTCATTTAAAAGCCGTAACATAGTGCGGTCTTTCAGCACGTCTATTATGGTCACTGAGGCGTTGTCAAGTTCAAGGCAGCGGTAAAAGCGGCAGCTCATGTCCAAAAGGGAAAAAATAATTAATTTAAGTATGCCGCCGTGCGTCACAACCGCGACGGTTTTTTCTGAAGCGCCGTAACGGCTTTTTATATCCTGCACGGCGGCATCAACGCGGAGCTTCGCGTGGGCTAAAGAACCCTCGCCAGGCATAGGGTAGAAAAACGGCTCGCGCCGGTAATTTAAAAAATCATTGCCAAAGCTGCTTTTAAGCTCGTCCCTTGTAAGGCCGTCCCATTTGCCGAAATCAAGTTCGCTTAAACGCCCGTCGGCGGTTATACCGGCCGGCCTGCCTGCCGCAAGCGCGCGGGCGGTATCATACGCGCGGCTCAAAGGCGAAGTATAGATTATATCGATAGGCATGCCTTTTAATGACTCGGCAAGCAGCCCGGCCTGCAGTTTTCCGCGCTCAGAAAGGGGGGTGTCGCTTCTTCCCTGGTAGCGCCCCTCGGAGTTCCACACGGTTTCAGCATGCCGTATCAGTAAGAATCGCATGGCTGGCTTTCCTTATCAGAGTCGTCATGGCTTTGGGAAGAAGCTACAATCACGTTTGTAACCGATTGGAACGAGTCGACATCCTCTTTTTCGATGCCGTCGTCGGTTATCAGGGCGGTAATGCTTTGCAGGTCGCTTATCTTTGCAAATGTTACCGTGCCTATCTTGCTGCTGTCGCTGAGGACATAAATTTCGCAGCTTGAGGTAAGCACCTGCTGTATGCCGAGCGCATTGTCAAGGTTAGGCGTTGTGACGCCGTTTCTAAGCGTAACGCCGTTGCAGGAAACAAACGCCTTGTCTATATTCAGCCGTCCCAGCAATTCGCTTTTGATGGGCGATATTATGCTGTGATATTTGTTGCGGACGAAACCGCCAAGTATAAATATAGTGTAGTCGGTGTTTTCTTCCAGCCATGAAGCAAAATGGATATCGTTCAATACTACGGTCAGGTTTTTTCTCTGCGGCAGCAGTTTTATGAGTTCTCCTGACGTCGTCCCGGATGTTATGGCTATGGTGTCGCCGTCCTCAATAAGCTGCAGCGCTTCACGTGCGATGGACCTTTTTTGGTTCAGCATTTTTGATTCCTTTGTAGCCGGAAGCAGCTCCCTGCTGGTTTTTGTGTTGCTTATTGCGCCGCCGTGGGTTCTCGTTAAAAGATGCTCGTTTTCAAGGTCCCTTAAATCGTTCCTTATGGTCGAGGCGGATACTCCAAAGATATCGCATAGTTCCGGAACTACAATTTTGCCGCGGTTGTTTATTAATTCGATTATTTTGCCTTTGCGTTCTTCGGCAAACATTGTGGTATTGTTTTGCTCGCAATCCATATGTTATCATCTCCATTCCGTACATTCTCATTTTAACAAAGTAAACTGCTATTGTAAATAGCTTTTTAGCATTTGATACGATATTTTAAGATATTTTCACTTGACACGCGTATTATTTATTGATTATAATAAAATACGTTAATAAATAGTACTATATAATACAATACAGCAACAGACAAACAGCGGCAAGCCTTTAACAACAATGTGCATAAACTGCGGTGCAGAAATTCATTTAATGCGGAAAAGATGATGATATTTATTATGGAAAAAGAAATAGACAGAAAGAAGTTGGAACTTTTAGCCGCGCGCATACGCCTTGAAAGCATAAGGGCCATGCACGCAAGCGGCGGCGGGCACGTAGGCGGCTGTATGTCCATCGCCGAAGTGCTTGCGGTACTTTACGGCGGCATAATGCATTACAATCCGGAAAACCCGAAGGCTGAACCGCGGGATAAGCTTGTCCTTTCAAAGGGCCACTGCGGCCCGGCTCTTTACGCGGCGCTTGCGCTGTCGGGTTTTTTCCCGCTGGAGGAGCTCCTTACGCTGAACAAAAACGGCACGCGCCTGCCGAGCCACTGCGACATGCGTAAAACGCCGGGCATAGATATGACGACAGGCTCCCTCGGGCAGGGCGCTTCAACCGCGGCGGGGCTTGCGCTTGGGAAAAAGATGAAGAGCGAACCGGGCAATGTTTTTCTGATTTTAGGCGACGGAGAGTGCGATGAAGGCCAGGTGTGGGAAATGGTTATGTTTGCAAAGCAGCGCCGTCTTGACAACCTTATAACATTTGTAGACCTTAACCATCAGCAGCTTGACGGTTATACGGAGGATATATGCAGTATGGGCGGCTTATGCGGCAGGTTTACTTCTTTCGGCTGGGAAAGCTGCATCATAAACGGCAATGACGTATGCGCCGTTTATGATGCAGCGGCTAAGGCTGTGCTCAGGCACAGCGGTTCCCCCTCGTGCATTGTTTTAGATACTGTCAAGGGAAAAGGGTGGAGCCTTACCGAAGGCAAAACAGGCATACACCATATGGCGGTGACAGACGGCATGATGGCTGAAGCGGAAAAAGAATTTGCGTTTGCGTTTGACAAAAGCGTAACCTGAGGAAAGCGGAGGAATTTATGGAATTATCGGAATATAGCGTTGATATGCGGACATCGCTTTGCAGCACGCTTATAGAACTTTCAAAAAACAACGGTAATATCGTATGGCTTGATGCCGATCTGCTGGCTTCAAGCGGCATGATGAAGTTTAAGGAAGCTTTTCCGGAGCGCGTTATAGACTGCGGCATACAGGAAGCAAACATGATGGGTGTTGCGTGCGGCCTGTCGGCCGAGGGCATGGTGCCGTTTGTACACTCGTTCGCGCCTTTCAGCAGCCGCCGCATAGCGGACCAAATTTTTGTTTCCGGCATATATGCCGGCCAGTCGGTGCGCATAGTTGGCAGTGACCCGGGCATTTTGGCAGGCCCTAACGGAGGCACCCATATAAGCCTTGAAGACATGGCTATTCTTCGTTCAATGCCGGGGACCGTTGTGCTGGATCCGTGCGATGCGGCGCAGCTTACGGGCGTTATTAAGAATACCGTCTCTGAAAAAGGCATTTACTATATACGCCTTGCAAGGAAAAGTAAGGTGAAGTTTTACAGCAGTGGGCAGAACTTTACAGTAGGGAAGGCAGTGGTGTACAGGGAAGGGTCTGACGTAACCATAATAGCGGCCGGTGCGGTATGTATGGCTGAAGCCGTAAAAGCGGCGGGCATTTTACACGAAGACGGCATAGAAGCGCGCATACTTGATATGTTCACGGTTAAACCGCTGGACAGTGAAGCGGTTCTGCGGGCTGCCGCGGAAACACGTGCCGTAATCACACTTGAAAACCACAATATTTTAAACGGCCTCGGTTCGGCTGTCGCAGAAGTAATAGCGGAAAACAGCTGCGGCGTCCTTTTTAAGCGCATGGGAGTACCGGACTGTAAAGGTGAAGTGGGTACGCTGGAGTACCTGCTTGAAAAGTTCCATATGTCCGCTTCATATGTTGCGGATACCGCAAAAAAAATGTTAAAGGGAGGATAATAAATAAAGTGGATAAAGAAAAAATTTTAAAGTGCGTTGACCACACAATATTATCACAGACGGCAACATGGGATGAGGTACAAAAGATCTGCGACGACGCAATGCTGTACCATACGGCATCGGTATGCATACCGCCGTGCTTTGTAAGTAAAGCAAAAAAGTACGTGGGCAGCCGTATGGCGGTGTGCACCGTCATAGGTTTTCCCAACGGCTACAGCACGACGGCGGTTAAAGAAGCAGAAACGGGGGATGCCGTCGAAAACGGCGCGGACGAGATTGACATGGTCATTAATTTAGGCTGGGTAAAAGAAAAAAGATACGACAGCCTTTTAAACGAAATTAAGGCGGTAAAAGCGGCATGCGGCGGGAAAATATTGAAAGTGATTATAGAAGCGTGCCTCCTGACGGAAGAAGAAAAGATCAGTATGTGCCGCGTTGTGACGGAGTCAGGCGCTGACTTTATCAAAACTTCAACCGGCTTTTCAACTGGCGGCGCCACTTTTGAAGACGTAGCCCTGTTTAAAAAATATATTGGCGGGAACGTAAGGATAAAAGCCGCCGGAGGTATACGCTCTTTTGAGGATGCTGAAAAATTCATCAGGCTCGGCGCTTCAAGGCTTGGGACAAGCAGGCTTGTAAATCTGGTAAAGGGCGCGCGGAAGCCTGAATAATATCGGAGGAAAATGCCATGGATATTTTCTGTATAGGGGAAGCGGTGATTGACTTTCTCCCGGGCGGGGAACCCGCAAGCTATATACGCAATTTAGGCGGGGCGCCTGCCAACGTTGCCATTGCCGTTTCGCGCAACGGCCTGGAGGCGGGTTTTTGCGGGAAAGTGGGCGACGATGACTTCGGGCGCTTTCTTGTAAGCACGCTTAAAGAAAATGGCGTTAGGTACTTATGCGACGGCTTCTGCGGCAGTGCCGTTACTACAATGGCGTTTGTAACTCTTACCGGCGGCGGGGAGCGTTCGTTTACTTTTGCGCGCAAGCCCGGCGCTGATATGTTCTTAACAAAAGAAGATGTAAAGAAAACAGACATAGAGTCAGCGACGGTAGTGCACGCCGGCTCGTGCTCGCTTTCGGCTGAGCCGGCGGCGTCGGCTACCTTTTATGCGCTCAGGCTTGCCGGAAGCATGGGCAAGATCGTAAGCTTTGACGTTAATTACCGGAACCTCATGTGGAAAAATGACAGCAAAGCCGCGGCTGAAAAAATATTTGAGGTTCTGCCGTATGTTGATTTACTAAAAGTTTCGGAAGAAGAAGCCGCGATGCTTGGCGGCGAGGACGGTTTTTTTAACCTTATGGAAAGTAACGGCCTGTCTGCCGTTGTTGAAACACTCGGACCTGAAGGCGCTGTGTGCTACTTTAAAGGCGGAACCTTAAGGGTGGGGGGGACTTCGGCAAAGCCGGTTGACACAACCGGAGCAGGAGATGCCTTTTGGGCCGGCTTCCTCTCAAAACTCGTCATGCAGGGAATGGGGCGCGTTTCGGATCTGACGGAAGAAAAAATTAAAAAGGCAATGGAGTACGGCAACGTGGCTGGCTCGCTGTGCATACTTTCTAAAGGCGCCATATCGTCGCTGCCCACACGTGCCATGGTAGAAAAATATTTAGAAAAAGGGTTTGATTAAAAGTGAACAGCGTCTGGCAGGAACCGTGTATTTTTTCACCTTCGCTTATTTGTTTTGATTTGTGCAATCTGGAAGAACAGGTACATACGCTGGAGCGTTTGGGCGTGAAAGTCCTGCATGTTGATATTTTGGACGGTCATTTCAGCCCGAGCATGCCGCTTGGCCTTGACACGGTGAGGCAGCTGCGCGCGAAAACCGACATGGAATTTGACTGCCACGTTATGACAACGCGCAATGAATTTTTTGTAGATGAGCTTTTGGACATAGGCGTGCAGCAAATTGTTTTTCATGTTGAGACTGAACCGCACGCGGACGGGCTTTTAAACAAAATACGCGCGCGCGGGGTAAGGGCGGGAGTTGCCCTTAAACCTGCCACACCGCTTGACAGCCTGGACTTTATTATTGAAAAGTGCGATACCGTGCTTTTAATGCTGATAAATCCCGGGTACGCGTCAAGTTCGTCTGAAAAGCAGGCTGTTTACGCTGAACGTAAAATAAAACAGTTAAGTGATATTATCAGCGGCAGGGAACTTGGTACAAAAATAGAAATTGACGGGCGTGTATCTGAAGAAAATATCAAGAAGTACGGCGGAAGTGAGGTCGGCATCTTTGTCACCGGCAGCACGTGCATAAAGAAAAGCGATATTGAAGGTTCGGTTAAAAACCTTAATAATATCCGCCGAAGCATTGTAGGCGGAGAGCTGTGAAATGCATAAGAGGGAGGAAAGCAATGGACTTTGAGGAAAGATATGAAGAAACCTGCGGCTGCGTGATTGACGAACTGCAAAGGGCGCTGCGCAGCATAGACCCATCGTCGGTTGAACGGCTTGCAAAGGCGGTGCTTGACGCAGACCAGGTGTTCTTTGTAGGCGTGGGGCGCGTTATGCTGTCGCTTCAGGCGGTAGCAAAAAGGCTTGCTCATATAGGCGTAAAGGCACACTGCGTCGGGGAGATAACCGAACCCGCCATAACCGAGAACGACCTTCTGATAGTCGGCTCAGGCAGCGGCTCGAGCCTGTTTCCGGTAGGCATTGCAAAAAAAGCGAAAAGCATACACTGCAAAATAATACATATAGGCTCTAACCCTGACGGCGAGATGAAAGGTATAGCCGACTTTATGGTAAGGGTACCTGTGCGGACAAAGCTTTACCTAAGCGATGAAATCGACTCCGCACAGCCTATGACGTCGCTTTTTGAACAGACGGTTCTGCTTTTGGGGGACATCGTCGCAAAAATGATAATTGACGAAAAGAAGATTGACATGAAAGCCCTGTGGAGATATCATGCCAATCTGGAATAGGAGCGGCCCGTGGACAAGAAAACACTTATGAAATACACCGGCAGCCTGCAGCAGGCCGCTTACGTGCGGCCTGTGAGGTACACCGAGGGCCGCGCCGCCATGGATGCTTTCCAAATAAAGAACGGGAGCCTTATGTTTACCGTTATGGCGGATAAATGCCTTGATATAGGGGAACTGTCATATAAAGGCATAAATTTTAATTTCCTGTCAAAGCCAGGCCTGAACGGAAGGAACCCGTTCGACACGGCAGGCAGCGAAGCGCAGAGAAGCATTATGGGCGGGCTTTTTTTTACGGCCGGCCTTGAAAACATCTGCGCGCCGTGCACGTTGGGCGGACACGACTACCCTATGCACGGCAGAATGAGGACAACACCCGCCGAGCATCTCTCGGGCGATGCCTTTTGGGATGGTGACAGCTACATCCTGACGGTTTCAGGTGAAATGCGTGAGGCGGAACTTTTTGGGGAAAACATGCTGCTCCGCAGGAAAATTGAAACGAGGTACGGGGAAAAGTCGGTTACAGTGCATGATGAATTTGAAAACCTGTCGTTCAGGCCTGAGCCTATGATGCTCCTGTACCACTGCAATGTCGGGTTTCCGCTGCTTGACGGGAACTGCCGCGTCTTTCTGCCGGCAAAAAAGGTTACGCCGAGGGATGAAGCGGCGGCCTGCCATATGGAAACGTGGAATAAGATGGAGCAGCCCTTGGACAACGAACCGGAGCGCGTCTATATTTTTGACCTTGCCGCGGATATGTACGGCAATACCATGGCCGCCGTCTTAAATATGGAAACATATATGGGACTTAAAATAGAGTGGAACCGGAAATACCTGCCGTACTTTATGGAATGGAAGTCTGTGGCGTCCGGCGACTATGTAATTGGATTTGAGCCTGCTAATTCAAGCGTTTACGGCAGGCCTTATCATACAGCACACAAATGCCTGCACACGTTGGACCCGTTCTGCAAAGAAACGATAAACCTTAAGTTTACTGCCATTGACGGAAAAGAAGAATGTTTGGAGACGGAAAGCAAAATTGAAAAATTACTGAAGGGAGATACTGAAAAATGAAAAGGTCGGAAATAAACGCGGTTATTAAAAAATTCGAAGCACTTCTCGCACAGCATAATTTTGAACTGCCCCCGTTTTGCAAATTTACACCGGAAGAGTGGCAGTCAAAGAGCCGTGAGTACGATGAAATACGCGACAATATGCTCGGGTGGGACGTTACGGACTACGGCGAGGGGCACTACGACAAGCTGGGGCTTGCGCTCATTACCCTGCGCAACGGAAATTTCCATAAGAAAGATTTGTACCCTAAGGTTTTTGCAGAAAAAATAATGATGATTGAAGAAGGCCAGGTTTCCCCTATGCACTTCCATTGGAACAAGATGGAGGACATCATAAACAGGGGCGGCGGGAATATTGTCTTTAAACTTTATAATGCCGATAAAAACGAACAGCTTTCAGATACCGACGTGACTGTTTTCCAGGACGGCAGAAATTACAAGGTGAAAGCGGGGCGGGAGATTATTCTTCACCCCGGTGAGAGCCTGACGCTTTATCCGTACTATTACCACGAGTTTACCATTCAAAAAGGTTCGGGCACGACGCTTGTCGGTGAGGTTTCCATGACAAACGACGACAACACCGACAACCGTTTTTTAAAACCGTTAGGCAGGTTCCCCGTTATAGAGGAGGACGAACCGCCTTACAGGCTGCTCTGCACCGAGTACCCTGGCGCCGCGGGCAGCAGCGCGGGCTAAGCGGCGGAAGGCAGGCGGTGCTTTTGCGTTATAATGTAATTAATTCCCGCTTCGGATTCAAAATGTTAATAAAAACTACGAATTAAGAATAAAAATTAAGATTGCGGAACTGCACGCCAATACTCACAAAAGAAATATGCACAAACCACTAAAAAGTGATAATTAAATATAATTTTATTGTTGACTTTTAGTGTGATATGATGTAAAATACAGTTAACAACAGAAAACAAAACTAATCTGCTTAGAAACCCAGTACAAATACAGCAAAACGAGACAAAACAATAGTAAACCAACAAACGTCTATTAAAAAAGACGTTTCAGGAACAATGGCACTATTCAACACATGAAAGAGGGAGAAATGAAAATGAAGGCAAAATTCGTAAGCGCGGTTCTTAGCGTCTTTCTGTTAATATCCACATTAGCGGGATGCTCCGGGGGAGGGACCGCTTCATCGGCGGCAAGCGGCAGCACAGCTTCAAAGGAATCTTCTGCTGCGTCTGATACTTCGGCAGAGTCTGACGATGACGTTTACCACTTGGGTATATGCGTACATTCCCTTGACAACGAGTATTGGGCGCAGGAAGCGGCCGGCGCGGAGCTTTTCGCTAAAAGCGTAAAAAATTGCAAATACGATGTTTTGACCTGCAACAGCGACGACAACAAGCAGATTCAAGGTATTAAAGATTACATAGCGCGTTACGGCAAAAAGGCCATTTTTGTAGTTGACCCGTCTTCTACGGCAAACACCGCGAATATCGCGGATGTATGTGAACAGTCCGGCAACTATGTCGTTATACTTGCCCACAGGGCTGACGGCCTGTACCCTAAAGATTACCCGCACTTTGTTGTAAGCCTTATGCTTTCAGACTATGACAACGGCTACAAAACCGCATGTAAGCTTTTTGACTCCATCGGCGGTAAAGGCGAGGTCTGTGAGCTTCAGGGGCAGCTTGGCGACGACAGCGCGGCAAACCGCCACAAGGGCTTTGAGGCTGCGCTTAAAAAGTATCCGAACATAAAGTGCGTAGACACGCAGGTTGCCAACTGGGAACAGTCCAAGGCGATGAGCCTTACGGAAGAATGGCTTGTAAGCCACCCGAACATAAAGGCGATTTACAGCGCAAACGACACGATGGCGCTCGGAGCTGTAGAGGCGCTTAAAAACAAAGGCATGAACACAAAGATTGCGGTCTGCGGCTGCGACGGAACTAAAGCTGCGCTGAATGAAATCAAAGCGGGCAACATGCTCTGCACAATAGCAAACAACGGCTTCTGCATTGCCGGCTACGGTGCTTCCTATGCTTATCAGGCGGCTACCGGCACGCTGGACGTTTCATCCATGGATCCGGCTAAACGCTTGATTTATTGCAAAACGACATATGTAGACAGCTCAAACGTAGATGACGTAATCGACAAATTTATTACGAAAGGCGATCCCGGATACGATTATTCAGACCTTAGTTACTGCATCGACAGCTACCAGAAAGTCTCATAAAAGCAGCATGGCTTTTTGATAAATGAAATGAAAGTTTGGGCTCTCCAAGCGTAGGTGAGCCCAAATTTTTGGTAAAAGTACAAATAAGGAGGGTATCTGTTTAGATGAAGAAAAAATTGGTTGAATATATGGGATCTTCAACAGTGGCCCAGCAGTTTACGTATAAAGTCAAACTGGACGCGAAAAATGAAAAAATCCGGCGGTATGCCCCGCTTATCCTGCTTATAGTTATGACGATAATATGTGCATCAAGCCAAAAAAGTTTTTTTACATGGGGCAATATCGTTAACCTCATGTACCAGATGTCTATCCCTTTGGTTATATCTGTAGGCCTGACTTATGTTTTGCTGCTTGGCAGCATAGACCTTTCTATCGAGGGTGTTATGGGTTTTGCGGGCTCGCTGGTTGCCTACCTCGTTTTAAACCGTACCAACAGCAACAATTTCGGTATTTGGGGCATTATTTTTGTTATTATACTCTGCACGCTTGTAGGCGCTTTCACAGGGGTACTTCACGTAAAGGCAAGGATAGCCTCGTTTATAGTTACATATGCCATAGGGTGCATAATGACAGGCTTTGCGGTGCTTGTCTATAACAGCAACCCCATACAGGTTTCGGAGCCTTTGTTCGACAGCATTTCAAGAGGAAGCTTTTTACAGATCCCGTATATAACACTTATCTCTTTCCTTATTTTCCTCATAGGCGCGGTCATCTTAAAGTACACCGCGTTCGGACGCGCCGTATATGCCATAGGAGACAACGAGGTGGCTACACGCTCCGCTGGTATTAATGTTGATTTGGTGAAAATAAAGGTCTTTGCGCTTTGCGCGTGCACCGCGTGCCTTGCAGGCATTTTGCAGTGCGTAAGACTTAAGATAGGGCAGTCCAGCCTCGGCACCGACCAAATGTTCCCGGTAGTAACGGCCATTGTCGTCGGAGGCGGCAGCCTTTACGGAGGCAAAGGCGGAGCGTTCCAATCGTTTATAGGCGTTTTGATTTACACGGAGCTGGCCAACTGGCTTACTTTGATGGGTGTTGACCCTTATTTCAAGGAAGTTATTTTGGGCTTGATTATAATAATAGCCGTTACGCTTACTATTGAACGCAACCGTCAGACGATATCGAAATGAAGAGGGCCGGAGTATGAAAGAACTATTATTTGAGACGAAAGGTATTGGCAAAACATACGGCACCAACACCGTTTTGCATGATATAGACATGAAGGTTTACAGCGGTGAAGTCATCGGCCTTATCGGTGAGAACGGCGCCGGAAAGTCGACCTTGATGAAACTTATCTGCGGAGCCGAAAAGCCTTCTATGGGTTCAATGTATCTGAGGGGCGAAGAGTACCACAGCAACTCTATTTTGGAGTCAAACCACCAGGGCATAGGGATGGTATTTCAGGAGCAGTCACTTGTAGGGGCTCTTACCATAGCGCAGAACATATTTTTGGGACGTGAAAAAAAATACTCCAAGGCGGGGTTTGTCAACTGGGCGGCCATGAACCAGGACGCTAAAAAAACTCTCGGACAGGTTGGCCTGAATTTTGACCCGAACAAAAAAGTAAGGGATTTGGACTTTGCCGCAAGGCAGATGGTTGAAATCGCGAAAGTCCTTAACGTGGTTACAGAGTCGGCTGAAGGCCATGCCGTTATACTGCTTGACGAACCGACGACCGTGCTTTCAAACGAGGAAATCGAAAACCTGTTTAAGCAGATAGAACGTATGAAAAAAGAGGGCAACGCGGTTATCTTTATTTCGCACAGGCTGGATGAGGTCCTTAAAGTCACCGACCGCATATATGTGTTTAAAGACGGCGCCTGCACTGCGGATATGAACACGAAGGATGCCGACGAGAGCGTACTTTACGAAAAGATGGTAGGACGCTCCACCACAGGCGAATTTTACCATGAAGACAGGCAGACAGCCCCATCGGACGATGTTGTGCTTGAAGTCAACGACTTAAGCTTATTCGGTATTTTCAACCATGTGGGTTTCAAACTTAAAAAAGGCGAGGTTTTAGGCCTCTGCGGAGTTGAAGGCTCCGGCAAAGAAGCGTTGTGCTCGGTACTTATGGGCGACGAGGGGCAGACAAGCGGCACAATGTCTATGGACGGCAGGGAGGTAACGTTTAAGAACCCCTGCAAAGCGAGACGGTCCGGCATAATATGCGTTCCGAAAGAACGGCGCGACGAAGGCATCATTGGAATATTGTCCATATCGGATAATATAGTTATCTCCCATATGGAGCAGATATCCAGCAGAGGATACGTTTCCGGCAAAAAAATGAAGAAAATCTCTTCTGACTGGGTGCAAAAGCTGAAAATTAAATGTGTTTCTATAAATGACCGCATAAACCAGCTTTCAGGCGGCAACGCGCAAAAGGTGATTTTCGCGCGGGCTTTGGAAAGCGGATGCCATATACTGATACTAAACCACCCGACGCGCGGCGTTGACGTAGGCTCGAAAGAGGAAATATACAGCTTGATCCGCGATATCACTGAAAAGGGAAATTCGGTAATACTTCTTGGCGACACTCTTGACGAGTGCATAGGAATGTCAAGCAGAATAATAGTTTTAAAAGATGGAGTCATAAGCGGCGAGTTCGACTTCCCGGCAGGGGAGAAGCCTTCACAATTTGATATTGTAAAGATGATGATGTAAGAGGTCGATAAAATGACGAAAAAGCTTAATCTTTCCGATATATCCTATTCTTTTTCAAAGTATATGTACATTGTAAGCATCGTTTTGGTTTTCCTTGTGTTTACCATTATGTCACCGCAGTTTCTCAGCCTTTACAGCCTGCAGAACTTAGCCCTTGAAACTGCGCCGATGCTGCTCATGTCGTGCGGTATTTCCTTTGTAATCTTTACAGGCGGCATTGATTTGGGGACAGGTTCCATCGCTTCATGCACCTGCGTCATAACGGGGCTGTATGTAAGCCAAGTCGGTAATTCCATAATCCTGCTCATGCTTGTTGTAGGATGTGTAATGGGGGTTATCAACGGCATACTCGTGTCAAAGCTTAAACTGCCTTCATTTATTGTTACTTTGTGTACGACAAACTTTTGGAATTTCGTTGCCCTCAGGCTCTCGCCGAGCGGCTCACAGATTATTCCTCTTAATAAAAGGAGTATGGTAAACTGGGCTACTAAGGATGTAATCGGATTTCCGGTTATTTTTTGGATAGCATTAGCGATAACCGCCCTGCTTTATTTTATACAGCAGTATACAGTATTCGGCAAAACTATTTTATCCGTCGGGGCAAATACGAGGGCGACGCGCATGGCCGGCGTTGACACAGATAAGGCGCAGATAGCCGCGTTTGTCATATGCGATGCGTGCTGCGCGCTGGCAGGCGCTTTCTATGCCTACAAATTAAAAAGCGCGGTGCCTACAGTCGGCCTTGACCTTAACCTGCTGTCTATAGCTGCGGTAGCCTTAGGCGGAGCTTCCATGGTAGGAGGCCGCGGGAGCGTTCTGCACACTCTTGTCGGAGTTATAACCATTACGGCGGTTACGTCGGGACTTGAAATTATAGGCTGCAATGCGCTTTGGAAAGACATTATCATAGGCATGATTTTAATTTTGGCAGTGTGCTTAAATTCGGATTCTAAAGGCAGAGACCTCATAATTAAATAATCAGGCTGCGTTTTTCTCCGCGGCAGCTCAAGCAAAAAGGCAAAGTATCTCTTTTATGGTACTTTGCCTTTTTGCGCATATAAATTTAAAAGCATATGCATATGTCAGATAATTAAAAAATTAATGTTTATGCACCCTGCATTTCTTTTCAGGATATGACTTGAAGGATATATTTTAATTTAAAAAGGGGCTCATCGTCAGCTTACAGCTGTGATGGGCCCCTGACAATATCATTGCGGAAATATTATTCGTTAAGGAAGGAATCAACGAAAAGGAGAGCCGCGCCGACGGTACTCGCTTTGTCTCCGTATTTGCTGAAGCGAATGTAATCGTACTGCCTGTCAAAGGAATTTGCATAAGAGAGGTTACGGTTTAAAAATTCTGAACTCTGCTGAATGTACTGGCTGATTTCGCCACCGATAATAATATCTGAATCGAATATTGTGTGTATATTGTTTATTCCTGTAGATAAATAACCCAAATATGTCTTCCATTTTTCGATACAATACTTATCTCCGGTACTTATTGCGCCGAAAAAATCATCTATATCGTTAAAGTTAGGTTCAGTGAGGACTTTTGTAGAGCAATAAGCTTCAAAGCATCCTTTTTTACCGCATGAACATGTAAGGCCGTCTTTAACGATTGTCATATGCCCGAATTCCCCCGCACGGCCGTTGCAGCCGTTGTACAGCTTGTTACCTATAATTATGGCGCCGCCTACGCCTTTATTGACAGAGAGGAAGATGGCGTTGTCAATGCTGTCTATTGTCCATATTTCCGCAAACCCCGCGAGGTTTGCTTCATTATTTGCCATGGTAGCGTAAGGGAAGTATGAGGTGAGGACTTCAAGGGGAAGGTTCTTAACGCCAAGAGTAGGGCTGTACTCAAGCATGCCGTTTTTAACGTCGACTACGCCGGGCAGTGCAATGCCTACACCTAAAATAGATGCCGGGTCTATACTGTTTTCTTCAAAAAAAAGTTCAAGGGAGTCAGCGACTTTCCCAAAGTATTTATTGTCGTTTTGGAATGGCTCGCGTATTTTTTTATAATGCAAAACATGGCCGCTGAGGTCAATTATAACAAAGCGCAGGTGGTTTTGGGTAATTTCTATGCCGGCGGACATTTTTGCGTTGTAAACAAGAGAAATAGCAGTTGGCTTTCTTCCTCCGGAGGACTGCAGAACACCTGATTTTTTAACCAGCCCTTGTGCAAAGAGCTTTTTTAGTATTAGTGAAACGGTAGGTGTGCTTAGGTTAAGCGACTTAGCGATATCTTGTTTTGTAGCTTTGGTGTTAGCGTATAAAAAGTTTACAATCCTTTTTTTATTTGTATTCCTGACTTCAAGGTTATTCATAACTGCACCTTTTCTAAATATAATTTATACTTACTTTTTTTAAATTATAACATCTTATATATTTAAATACTATACATAAATTGAATATTAAAAGTATTTTAATAAACTACGTTTTATTTCCGTATTATCACTAATTTAAGCTTAGCTAAACCGCAGATTGAACGTACAGCTAACCGTGCAGCCGTTAGTTCGGGGCTATTACTAACGTTTTGCAATGCAAAAGGCTTTAAAATCAAAATATTTTGTTGACATATAACAATTATTGTGTTATAACTACATTAATACATACTTTATTAAAACAATTTTATAAAAATAGTTGGCTATTGTAGGCGGATTAAAGGGCCGTTTATATCATTGCAGCTGCTTTCCGCAGGCGCATTTACCGCTCTGCGGTTCAGTTAAATTTTATTTTTAGGAGAGGATAAGATTATGAAACCATGGAAAAAAATTCTTTCGACCATAATGACGTTTATTTTAGCTTTTACGTTTGTTGGATGCTCAGGCGGTGAGAAAGCTAACGCAGTACCTTCATCAGCTGCTTCCGAAGCTTCGCAGGAGTCCAAGGAGGCGTCAAAAGAAAAGAAAATAGGGATCGCAATGCCGGAAAAGACACTGCAGCGCTGGGTTCAGGACGGCAGCAATATGAAAAAAGTATTGGAAGACAAAGGTTATTCATGCGAACTGCAGTATGCAAACAATGACGTAAACCTGCAGGCGCAGCAATGTGAAAATATGATAACAAATGGCTGTACAGTTTTGGTTATCGCTTCTATAGACGGCTCAAGCCTTTCAAATGTGCTGAATCAGGCGCATCAAAATAATGTAAAGGTCATAGCATATGACAGGCTTCTGATGAATTCACCTTATGTTGACTATTACGCGACATTTGATAATTATAAAGTAGGCCAAATGCAGGGGCAGTTTCTTGTAGACCAGCTGGGCGTAAGTGACGGCAAAGGCCCTTTCAATATTGAAATATTCGCCGGTGCGCCGGATGATAACAATGCCAAGTTTTTCTATAAAGGAGCTATGGACGTCTTAAACAAATACCTTGGGAAGAGCCTGGTAGTAAAAAGCGGACAGACGGATTTCAACAAGTGCGCTACTGAACACTGGAAAACAGAAGTCGCACAGTCAAGAATGGATAACTTGCTGTCGGCACATTATGCCAGCGGCGTTAAGTTAAGCGGCGTGCTTGCCCCTAACGATGCTATTGCACGCGGAGTGCTTGCGGCTCTTAAAAATATAGGATATGGGTCTTCGGACAAACCGCTGCCGATAATAACTGGCCAGGATGCAGAGAAAGCTAATATTATTGATATAAAAAATGGTGAGATATCAATGACAGTATTTAAAGATACGCGCGTGCTTGCCGACAAAGTCGCCGGCATGGTGGATGCGGTGCTGCAGAATAAAGACGCTGAGATAAACGATACAGAATCGTACAATAACGGCAGCAAAGTAGTGCCTACATACCTTTGTGACCCTACCGTCGTTACAAAGGACAATTACAAAGAAGTTCTCATAGACTCTGGCTATTACAGTGAACAGGATATAGCCGGATAAAAGAATAAAATTTTTTCAATTACCCGGGTGAATTATTCATCCGGGTGAATTGAATAATAACGGAGTGGTGAATTTGCTTACGAACGACTTCATTTTAGAGATGCATGATATCATAAAGGAATTTTCGGGAGTGCGCGTCCTTAAAAAAGTCAATTTGTCTGTAAAAAAAGGTACGATACATGCCCTGGTTGGTGAAAACGGGGCAGGTAAATCTACCCTTATGAATATTTTAAGCGGTGTTTACCCTTACGGTACATATGATGGCAGCATCATTTTTGAAGGCAGCGAGTGCAAGTTTAAAAATATAAAAGACAGTGAAAAAACCGGTATAGCCATAATACATCAGGAATTAGCGCTCGTACCGTACCTCACGATAGGCGAAAATCTATTTTTGGGAAACGAATATCAAAAAAACGGCATGGTAAATTGGGACGAGACTTATTTAGAAGCTGGCCGGCTCTTACACAAAGTAGGTTTGAACGAAGACCCGCATACTTTAGTTAAGGACATAAACATAGGAAAACAGCAGCTGGTTGAAATAGCGAAGGCACTCGGAAAGAGTGCAAAGCTTTTAATCCTTGATGAACCGACGGCCGCGCTTACCGAAACGGACTCCCAGCATTTACTTGACTTGATGAAAGAATTAAAGGCAAATGGGTTAACGTCTATACTGATTTCACATAAATTAAACGAAGTAACCGAAGTGGCTGACAGTATTACCGTGATACGCGACGGTGAGACTATTGAAAATTTAGTTAAGGGCACGGACGACATTACGGAAGACCATATCATACAAGGCATGGTTGGACGAAAAATGACGGAGCGTTTCCCGGAACGCCAGTCAAAAGTCAGCGAAGAAGTAGGCTTTGAAATAAAAAACTGGACTGCGGATAATGAACTTGTTGAAGGGAAAAAACTGCTCGATGATATAAATATCAAAGTGCACAAAGGCGAGGTCGTAGGTTTGGCAGGCCTTATGGGCGCAGGGCGGACTGAACTTGCAATGAGCGTATTTGGAAAATTACGTGGTAAAAATATACATGGCACGGTTGTAAAAGACGGAAAAGAGATTGACACCGGCACCGTGCGGGATGCTATTAACAATAAAATAGCGTATGTGACAGAGGACCGCAAATCAGCGGGGCTGATTTTGTCAGGCAGCGTATGTATGAATATAACAATCGCGGATCTCAGGCATTTTTCAAAACACCATGTTTTGGACGAAGACCTTGAAGTCAGGACCGCAGACGAGTGCAGGAGCAAACTCGGCATAAAGTCAAATGATGTATTTCAGACCGTAGGCAGTTTATCGGGAGGGAACCAGCAGAAAGTTGTCCTTGGCAAGTGGATATTGACAAACCCTGATATATTGATTTTGGATGAACCTACGCGTGGCATAGATGTTGGCGCTAAATATGAAATTTATACGATAATAAACCAGCTTGCCGAGAACGGCAAGTGCGTTATTATAATTTCCTCAGAATTGCCTGAAATCCTTGGGATAAGTGACAGGATATACGTTATGAATGACGGAAAAATTGTAGGGGAATTGTCAAAGGATGAGGCAAAACCCGAGAGGGTCATGCAATGTATAATGGCGAATAAAAAGATAGGAGCGTAATAGAATTATGGGTTACTACAAATCTAAAAAATCCTCGGTAAATTTACGGCAGTACAGCATGCTTATTGCCCTTATTGTAATGATAGTGCTGTTCGAAATACTTACAGGGGGAGTATTTCTCAAACCACAAAATGTAACGAACCTTATACTTCAAAACAGTTACGTTATTATACTTGCGATAGGTATGCTGCTTTGCATTATAAGCAGCGGCTCTATCGATTTATCCGTCGGCTCCGTCGTTGCTATAACCGGTGCGCTGCTTGGGGTGCTTATAGTGCAAAATGGCATGAACCCGTGGCTGGCGGTTATTATCACACTTATAGTAGGCGCGCTCATAGGGGTATGGCAGGGGTTTTGGATTGCATATGTGGGGATACCGGCATTTATTGTAACTTTGGCAGGGATGCTTATTTTCAGAGGACTGACGCTGTACATACTGCAGGGCATGACGTTGTCGCCTTTTCCCAGTGACTTTTTGGCCATAAGTTCCGGCTTTTTGCCTGGCGCAAAAGCAGGTGCGCTTAACATATCTGCTTTGATTTTTGGGGCGGCCGCAATGCTGCTTTACGCTCTGGTTAAAGTAAGTATGTACAGGCACAGGAAAAAAAGCGGCTACGATGTTGCGCCTATAGGAGCCTTCATGGTTCAGCTTATTGTAATATTGGCTGTTATCGCCTTGTTTTCAATTTGGCTTTCACTTTATGAGGGCATCCCTATACTTCTGCTGATTTTACTGGCGTTAATTTTAGCGTACTCGTTTTTTACAAACAAAACTGTTTCAGGCCGACATTTATATGCCATGGGCGGCAATGAAAAGGCGGCTGTACTGTCGGGCATCAATACCAAAAAGGCACTTTTTTTAACGTTTGTTAATATGGGGGTATTAGCTGCGCTTGGGGGCATAGTATTTACTTCGCGCCTGCAGTCGGCAACACCGACAGCCGGTAACGGCTTTGAAATGGATGCCATAGCTGCGTGTTACATTGGCGGCGCGGCAGTGATGGGCGGCAGCGGTACTGTTTTGGGAGCGGTCGTCGGTGCTTTGGTAATGGGCGTTATAAACAATGGACTGTCAATCATGGGCGTCGGCAGTGACATAACGCAGGTTATAAAAGGTCTTGTACTTTTAGCTGCAGTGGTTTTTGACATTGTATCTAAGAAGAACGCGGCGAAAGCCTAATTGCACAATGCGCCCAGCATGTGCATAACCGCTGTATTATTATATATTTCAGTAAGCAGCGCCGGAACTTATATGTAAACAAACTTTGTTTTAAAGTTAAAATAGACTCTGCTAAAATTAAGAGCAGAGCCTGAAAAAGCAGAGCATATTCGGTTAATAACCTTTGAAATGTGTATTGTTTAAACAACCATTTTAAGGCCGCCGATATGCTCTGCAATTATTGTACCGGAAAGCCGGCCTGGTTTGGAAGGTAAAGCAGCCGCAGCTATTGATATATGGATAAATAAAGCAGCGCATACCGGCAGAGCCATATAAACGCACATTATGTCGTACGTTTAACAGACGCCGGTATGCGCTGCTGTACATTTTTTAAATTGCCTGGCAGTAACCCGTGCCGCTTATGCGGCCCGGGTCAGCCTGAAGACAAAACGCCGTTTGGGATTCAGACCCAAGCGGCGTTTCTCAT
>ENA-UOOM01001205-UOOM01001205.1-fermentation-metagenome-genome-assembly--contig:-NODE-1205-length-25715-cov-7.200000_pt1 | contig 25715 bp, 20 predicted proteins | sample MGYA00245781_ERZ724031 | MGnify/ENA primary metagenome ERZ724031 (study PRJEB28704, sample SAMN03018317) | fermentation metagenome | biome: anthropogenic terrestrial biome; feature: soil; material... | reverse complement strand
CCCCAAGCTGGCCCATATCATTCCGTCCCCAAGCCCAGACGGTGCCGTCGTTCTTCAAAGCAGCGGTATAATAAAAACCTGCGATAATGGCTGATACATTACTTAGGTCGCTGACTACATCAGGCGTGAGTCGAGGAAGCGAAGTCGCACCGCCCCCAAGTTCGCCGTCTGAATTACTCCCCCAAGCCCAGACCGTGCCGTCATCCTTCAGAGCAACGGTATGAGAATAACCAGCGGTAATGGCTATTATATTACCAAGGCCACTGACTTGAACAGGCGTAATTCGATAAGTCCCCCTCGTACCGTCCCCAAGCTGGCCGTCTGTATTATCTCCCCCCAAACCCAGACAGTGCCGTCGTCCTTCAGAGCAACAGTATGATTACCACCTGAGGCAATGGCTGTTATGTTACTTAGGCCGCCAATTTGAAACGGCGTGAGTCGATTAGTTTCCGTACCGTCCCCAAGCTGGCCGCAATCATTCCGTCCCCAAGTCCAGACGGCGCCGTCATTCGTCAGAGCAACGGTATGAGTATTACCTCCGGTAATTGCTTTTACATTACTTAGGCCGTTGACCTGGACAGGCGTATGGCGATCAGTCGTTGTACCGTCCCCAAGCTGGCCAAATTCATTACGCCCGCACGCCCAGACAGTGCCGTTATTCTTTACTGCAAATGCGTGGGAACCTCCTGCCCCTACCTTAATCACGACCTTCCCATCCGGCCTTGCCTTTATCGAAAGGTCTTTAGTCGCTTTAGTCACTTTGAGATTTTGGGGATCAAACACCCAGCCGGGGCTGGTAGGTGTTATTGTAACAGTACCCTGCAAACCCACCTTTACCCATTTACCTTCTGAATCAGTAACTGCAATGCCATATGAACCGCATCCCAACGTAACTCCCGATAATCCTTTGCCAGTTGCTTCATTGATAACCTGGCCGGAAACGGTAAAAGGTCTCTTGTCTTTACATCCAAACAACATTATCAATAAAGCTGATAATGCCACGACACCTACGATTCTGATAATTAAGTGCGACTTTGCTCTCATTCTTTGATACCCCCAAACCCTTTAATCCTAAAACCCGTTTATTTACAGGCAGATATTCACATTAAAGGAAGATGTTCGCTTTAAAGGGAGGGGATTCCTGCAAAGAAGTTTAATCGAGTGTTTTTATCCATTCCGGCGCGATTCCTCGCGGTAATCGCCGGAGCGTATCCTCAATGACAGCGTCCCACTCACCCATGCCGTCCTGATAGCGCGAGGCCAGTTCTTGTGCGTAGGCTGCATCAGCCAGCGTGGCCATTGCCGCCGCCAGGTTGGCGGGCTTGGGGGAGTAAGCCGTATCAAGTAAGGCCAGTAAAGCCTGCCGTGCCTGTGGTCCGCCCACGGCTGCCAGCAAATCTACAGCGGCGCACATCGTGTCCGGTTCGACAAGGTAGGATACGAGATAAGGGATCGCGTCCTCTCCGAAGTTGGCCACATCGTTTCTGGCGGGGTAGTTTAACAAATCAACGGCGCCGGTTCTGCCAGCTGCGGCATAATAGGCACCAATCGCCTGTTCCAGGCGGATTGGCAATTCAGGTGCCACCGCCTCGGCCACATCTCCAAATGGCACGAAGGCAATCACGAGCAGAATGATGAAATCCACAACCGGAATCAGCCAGACTAAAAGATCATTACGACGATTAGTGCGGCGGCTAGAAAGGCCACTGTGGCCACAATTAGTGCTAGAATCAATACCAGGATGCATTGTCACGGCTGCTCCCCCCTTGAGAACAAGATCAGGCTATCTCAACATTCAACAGGATGAGCATGCCAACCTTTAGGTAAGTTTTGCTTTTCGTAACCCGCCGGCTCTTTACATCGCCAAATTTAAGCGGCCCGCCAGATTTTGACGGGCCACTGATTGTTGCGGGATGCTCGCACTTTTGCAGAACGCTAGTTTTTCAGAAGGCCGCTCACAGACTGAATCGCTTCCGCAAGAGCCACTCTATAAAACTCACCGTTCCTCGGCTTTATTTCAACCTGTCCTTCTTTCAGCGTTTTCGGGCTGACCACGATGCGTACCGGTAATCCAATCAGATCGGCATCTTTCAGCTTCACGCCGGCGCTTTCCGCCCGATCATCATAAAGTGCATCAAATCCGGCCTCTTTGAGATCATTGTAGAGCTTTTCCGCTGCCGCACTGACTTGGTCATCCGGATTGAGGCTTACCAAAGCCACCTGATAAGGCGCTACTTCTGCCGGCCATATGATCCCGGAGGCGTCATGGTTGCCGTCCACAACGGACTGCAACAGCCGATCAAGTCCGATCCCATAGCAGCCCATTACGATTGGACGGGATGCGCCATCTTTGTCTTGGAAAGTCGCTCCCATGGTGGAGGAGTATTTCAAGCCCAGCTTGAAAGTGTGTCCCAACTCAATGCCACAGTCAATGCGGAGCGGCTGCCCGCAAGCGGCACAGGATTGCCCTTCGGCGACTTCGGCAATATCCCCGGTATGATGCACCCTGAAATCACGACCAGCCACGACATTTTTGATATGCGTATCAACTTTATTGCCGCCAGCCACAAAGTTAAATGACTCCGTTACGGAAGTGTCTGCAATGATTGTAATGTTCTTTAGACCTACCGGAGAGACAAATCCTTGCACCAAGCCGGCTTTGATCAAAGTATCTTCATCAGCCAGCTGCAAGTCGCCCTGCCCGGAGACGCGTGCCAGTTTGGCCAGGTTTACTTCCAGATCGCCGCGGATGGCAGCCGCCACTAGTCCATTCTGTCCGGAAAAAACCATGGTTTTCAGGAAACGCTCCGGACCCATCTTAAAGAATTCAGCCAAATCTGTGATGCTCTTAATATCAGGTGTTGCGACGGCCTCCATCGGTTTCGGTTCTTCCTGCGGAAGAGCCATCAGTTTACCGACTGCGGCTTCCAGATTGGCAGCATAGCCGCAACCAGGACAAGTCACGACTTGGTCCTCGCCGGCCTCGCTGACCTGAATAAACTCATGGGAATCATTGCCGCCCATCATGCCGGGATCGGCATCCGCTGCAACCACATTCAACCCGCAGCGTTTAAAAATATTGAGATAGGCCTGCACGACCAGCGGATAATAGCGGTCGAGATCCTCATTGGTATCATGAAAACTGTAAGCGTCTTTCATGGTGAACTCGCGCAACCTCATTAAACCGCCGCGGGGACGCGGTTCATCGCGTTCTTTGGTCTGAATTTGAAACACCATGAAAGGCAGCTGGCGATAAGAGTTGACTATACCGCGCGCCATTTCTGTGACAGCTTCTTCGTGGGTCATGGCCAGCACGAAATCGCGCTTATTACGATCTTTCAGCCGGAAAAGCTCTGAGCCGATTGCATCATAGCGTCCACTCTCCTGCCAGAGCTCGGCGGGCTGCAGAACCGGCATGTGAACTTCCTGCCCCCCAATGGCCTCCATTTCCTGACGGATGATCTCTTCAATTCGCCGCATAACTCGCCAGCCCAGCGGCATAAAGGTAAAAATGCCACTGGCGATTTGCCTGGCCAGTCCAGCCCTAACCACCAGTTTGTAGGCATCGCTTTCAGCTTCGGACGGAGCTTCCCGGTAAGTCCGGAAAAAAAGTTGTGACATACGCATTGCTAAAAATCCTCCTGTATCTCTTATTAGTATATAAAAGACCCCCGTCCCTATACAAAGGGACGGAGGTCCGTGGTACCACCCTAATTGCTGGTCACCAAATCCCAACCAGCCGCTCAAAGCCTGTAATGCCGGCAAAGCACCGGACTCATCGTCCGGGGCTCCGAGGTGGGTTCAGCAGCAGCCTCTACCGGACTTACACCTACTCCGGCTCGCTTTCAGAGGAATTAACCGCTTACTGGCCTCTTCATCGCCATCATATTAATTTTGCTCACGATATGCAGCTGGCGCTTAGTATGCAGTTGATGCGCACGATGCATTTGGCCCATAAAACCATTTAGCATAAGTATAACGATCCAAATTGAACGTGTCAATCGTTATTCTACGACTGTGTTATTAAGGTGTTGTTAAGGTGTTGTTAATCAGTGACTGCCGTCGGCTGGTCCTCACGCGGCTCGCCACGCGTAACTTTGCCCATGACCAGCAACGCCGCCAGCATACAAAAGGCACTGAAGACGAAAATGCCGCGATAGCCTACCAGATCGATAATCGTCCCTGTTATGGGCGGAGAAATGATGGCGGCTGCCTGGCTAAAAGTGTAATACAGGCCGGTATAAATGCCCATATTGCCATAGGTCGCCATTTGCCAAAGCATCGGGAAGCTGTTGGTCACGATAGCCACCCAAAACATCCCGAACAGAAACATCAGTGCCCAGAAAGAGTAGAGTGCCAAATTATGACTCAAACCAAACCGCTCAACCAGCGGTGCGTGGAAAGACATGACGATCAACAATGTCGCCACAACAGCCAGACAGGTGCGAATGGTACGCTTGCGCCCGAATCGGTGCGCCACATAGCCAGAAGGAATTGCGAAAATCGCATAGGCTACGCCAACCATACCTGCGGCCAGGCTGGCGGTGCCTGATGAAGTCTTCAGGATCTCGACACTATACTTACCGATAAAAGGCAGCACGCCCTGATAGCCAAAAAACCATAAAAACAGGGCAATCAGGATATAGAGTGCACTCTTGTCATGCTGCCCGGCGATCGCCTTAATGGACTTCACGAATGGCACGCGTTCCTCACGGGCGGCGCTTTCCCGGTTCTTTTCCCGCACAAAGACAAAGACCAGAATTGTCGCCAAGATTACGAGCAATCCAGCGACTGGGAAGGGTAACCGATCTTTGGTAGCACCCAGGAGCGGCAAAATGGTATCAACATCCATCAGGCGCGCCAATCCAATCGTGCCGATGATGGCAGCGATCCCACCCATGGTATTAATAACGCCGTTCGCTTCCGATCGGTACTCACCGGGAATAGTATCTGGCATCAAAGCCACTACTGGGCCACGGGCCGATTGTTTAAATACATTGAGGAAGAAGACTGTCACAATAAGCGCCGACAGACTGATTGCGGCAGCATATGGCAAATAGGAGAAACAGATTGCCGTCAACGGCAGTGTAATAATGATAAAGGGCATGCGCCGGCCGATCCGTGTGCGCATATTGTCCGACCATGCTGATACGATTGGTATCAAAAACAGGGCGAAAATATTGTCCAGTGTCATAATGGCGCCGATGGTCTTGTTCTGGTCTATGTACTTTCCCAGAAAAATGGGAACGTAAGTGTCATATAAGGGATCCATCAGGCCCATGGTAAAGAATCCGAATCCAATTAGGAATGTCAGGCCCAAGAACTTACGAAAACCGGTCTTTTCATTCTGCATTTCAGCCCAGCACCTCCAACACCCTTTCCGGGTGGTTTGTAATGATTCCGTCCACACCACTCTTCAGCATCGCGGCGATGTGCGCCGGATTGTCCACAGTCCACGGATTAACGGCGATGCCAGCATGATGCGCGCCTTGCACCAGTTCCGGCCGGACGCCATAAAACAGAGGATGCAGCGCATCCGCCTGCACATGCTGAGCATAAATCCAAGGATCCACCAGCCCGGCAGTATAGAGAATGCCAGTTCGGATTTCAGGTGCCTGCTTTTTACAATCCACAAGACTAAAATGGTTGAATGAGGAGATAATCGTACGTTCGCACCATGCATACTGGCGTATCAGCTGCACCACGATCTTTTCGATATCGGGATAGAGGACGACGCCGCTCTTGATCTCAATGTTCAGATCAATTCCGGACATAGTCGCCATTTCCAGCAGTTCCTCCAGTCTCGGGATCCGGGTGCCTTGAAATTCTGGGCTGAACCAAGCGCCGGCATCCAATTGCTGCAACTCCGCATATGTCTTATCGGCGACCATTCCCGCTGCACCAGTCGTACGGGCCAGCACTTCGTCATGAATCAGTACCGGAATCCCATCGCGTGTCAGTTGCACATCAGTCTCGACTCCATCCACACCCAGCTCAACAGCCTTGCGAAAAGCAGCCATCGTGTTTTCCGGACATGCACCGGACGCGCCGCGATGCGCGTAGACTTTCACTTTTCTCAACTTCGACACCTCCTACCTCCTGCACGACGTTCTGAATAACGTCGCACTATAGCGCTATAACTATACTCCGAGCTCTTGTCCGCCAGGCAATTAACTATACTCCGAGCTCTTGCCCACTCTGCAATTCCGCTTTCCGGAAGGGCTCGCGTCCGATAAACCGTGCCGCCACAAAGTTGAGCAGCGCAACTACGGCCGCCGCCACAAAAACATACTCGTAACCGGCCTGAGCCCAAAGCCAACCGCCTAAAATAGGTATAATCATGGAAAACAGATGATCAATGCTGACTCCCATTGCTAATGTCGGCGTCAGATCGTCCGGTGTGTCCGCAATTTTATACAGGTATGTGGAATGGGACATTTTGACGGCATAGAGCCATTGATCCATCATGTAGCAGAGAAAAACCAGATAGACCGCATGCTGGCCGAGTCCCAGTTTTTCGGCAAAACCGTAGCCCAGACATACGAAAACAAGCATCACTGACTCTGCAGTTATAACCCGCCTTTCCCCAAACCGATCAATTGCCCGCCCGATCAACGGCTTGATAAAGACGCCCGCCACGTTGCCAACTAATGCCAGGGCGGCAAAAGTGGCGGGCGACTGTCCGAAAATCTTAATCAGCACCCATGGCCCAAAGGTCAAAAAAACTTGCTTTCTGGTTCCGAAGAGCACATTAAGAACATAGTACAAGGTATATTTTTTCTTAAGGAAAATGCGTACTTTGGCGCGTTCTTTTCTTTGCGGTTTTATTTTAAACAATAGTACGGCGGCTCCTATAGCAGCCAGAGCGCCCAGAGCAAAAACATTGCTATATGAAAGATTCAACCTCGTAAACCCAACCCAGATAATCAACGACGCGAGTAACATGGCGGCTGTGTTAACCCCTTGCAGTTGACCAAGCCGTTTCCCAACTGCGCCTTTTTCGGCCAGCGATACTCCAACACTGGTAGCGACAGGCATATATAAATGGCCGCCCGCACTGTTGATAAACATCCAGAACGCCATCACTCCGAAAACCGGCGAAAAAAAAGCTAATCCTAATGCTCCTAATGCCGCCAGGATCATCGCGAACGCACCCAGGCGGGTATCAGGCAAAAAGCATAGCAATCCGGATATTAAGGCCACAAGCATTCCCGGAAGCTCTCGGGGAAACTCCAGCGCGCCTCGGGCAACTTCGGAAATATGAAAAGTATCATTCAGGTAGTTATTAAAAACGGTGTCATGTAATCCGGTGGCCAGGCCAGCAAGGGCTCCAACAGCCATAAAAAGAAGGAACGCTTCCTTTCCCCGTACCCGTTCGCGGATTTTTATCATCATAAGACAGATCGCCCCTTATCCTGGTAAAGTCATCGTCCAGCTGCGCCAGCCGCCGCTCAGGTTACGTAGTTTTTTGAAGCCCTTCTGGCTCAGTATTTGATATGCTAGGTACGCCCGGTAGGCAACTCCGCAATAAACAACGGTGTCACGCTCGCAGTCAACTTCCTGACAACGCGCGCGCAATTCATCAACCGGAATGTTGACAGCGTCTGCGATATGGCCCGCGCTATACTCCTGTGGTGTCCGCACATCCACAATCTGCAGCTTTGCCCCGTTCTGCAGCTGCTCAGCAAGCTCATCCGGTGTAATGACCGCCATTTCCTTCCTAAAAATATTGGCGGCGACCATACCGGCGATAATAACTGGATCTTTGGCGGATCCGAACGGCGGAGCATAAGCCAAATCCAAGCTTTCCAGATCGTCAATCCCCATCTGCGCCATCAGAGCGGTGGCAAAGACATCAATGCGTTTGTCAACACCTTTGGGGCCAATGATCTGAGCTCCCAGCAGCCGGCCATCATTACGATCCGCCGTAATTTTGATCATCATCGTTTCAGCACCCGGATAGTATCCAGCATGATCCGGCGAATGCGTATATGATATCAGCGGATCAAAACCGGCGGCGCGCGCCTCGCTTTCAGTAAGCCCGGTCTTGGCAGCCGTAAGGTCACAGATTCTGATAATCATGGTGCCCAGGACGCCGGGAAAACTGAGATTTCCTCCGGCAGCGTTAGCCCCGGCCACCCGACCCTGTTTATTGGCTGGACCCGCCAGCGGCAACCGCGTCGGCTGTCCAGTGACCAGATTGACGGTTTCAACAATATCTCCGGCTGCATAAATATCTCGGACCGAAGTACGCATGCGGTCGTCGACCACAATGCCGCCTGTCTCACCAATTTTCAGTCCGGCGGCTTGGGCGAGGTCAGCACGTTGACGCGCTCCGATGGCATTAATAACTAAGCCGCATTCGATCCGGCGCCCGCTCTTCAGCAGGACCGCCTGAACCCGACCATGGTCATCGCCCTCATAGTTGGCGACGCCGTCACCCAGGATGACGTCCACCCCTTTGCGCCGCAAGTGTGTTACCAAGGGTTCAGTCATACCAGGATCCATTTGTGGCAAAACCTGCGGGCGTAATTCAATCAGGGTGACTTTCAACCCTCTTGTTAACAGAGCTTCTGTCGTTTCCAATCCTATAAAGCCGGCACCCACTACCACGGCAGCGGTAGGGCGATGCGCTGTCAGATATTCCTGTATGGTATCGACGTCGGGAACCGTCCACATCGAAAAAACCCCGCCGGGAATGCTGCCCGGCACCCGCAGTCTTACCGGTTCATTGCCGGTGGCCAGAATGAGGCGGTCATACGATTCCTGATAGCGGCGGTTTGCTGCCAGGTCCAATACAGTAATGGTATGGGCCTCTGCGTCAATCCCAACCACTTCGTGGTTTGTGCGCACATCAATATTAAAACGGGTGGCAAAACGCTCCGGTGTCACCAGAAAAAGGTCTTCGCGATCGGCGATTTCGCCGCTCAGATAATATGGAATACCACAGTTGGCATAAGATACATAAGGGCCTTTTTCAAAGATCACGATTGACGCCTTTTCGTCAGTTCGACGCGCTTTAGCCGCGGCGCTGGCTCCGGCTGCGACGCCGCCGACCACCAGAATTTTCTGGCTCATCGTTGTCCTTTCCTCCGTTCGCTTCGTGCTGACATATAAATTCTCCCGACAAACGCACAGTCCTGCCTGCGCTCAGATCAGAAAAGACGCGGGGACGGTTCATGCGTCACAGAGGACACAGAGGGACGGTTCTTCTGTGTCACTGACAAGTGTAACAAGACAGAATGACACAGAAGAACCGTCCCTCTGTGTCCTGAAAGCATGACAGGACGCATGAACCGTCCCCGCGTCCCCCTTGTCTTCGCTCAAAATATGGCGTAAAATCATGTCATGCCGTAATTCTACATATTTGCGTGCGGAGGAATGCTTAGTGTATTTGATACTTGCCAAGAAGATCCTCAGCGATGCCGTCGTCGAACTAAAGGTTCAGGCGCCGGAAATAGCTGCTAAAGCCCGTCCCGGTCATTTCATTATTGTCCGTCACGGCGAAAGAGGCGAGCGTATTCCTTTGACCATCGCCGACTGGAGTAAAGAGGACGGGTCAGTAGACTTTGTGATTCAGGCTGTCGGGTACAGCACTAAGGCCATTTGCGCCTTAAACCCCGGCGACAACATCAGTGATCTGGCTGGTCCGCTGGGACAGCCAGCCGTGATTGATCGAGTCCAATCGGTTATTTGTGTAGCCGGAGGTATCGGAGCCGCTCCGATCTTCCCGCAGGCGCGGGCGTATCAACAGTTAGGAGCGAAAGTAACCACCATTTTAGGGGCTCGCTCTGCTGATTTACTCACCTGGCAGGATCGTCTGGCTTCAATTAGTGAGACCCTCATTACCTGTACGGATGATGGTTCTGCCGGTGAGCATGGCATGGTTACAGCCCCCTTACAACGCATACTGCAGTCCGACGCCGAAAAACCTGAGCGCATAGTAGCAATCGGCCCGGTCCCAATGATGAAGGCCGTGGCTGAAACCACCCGGCCCTACGGTATCCGGACTTATGTCAGCCTTAACCCTATTATGATCGACGGCACAGGCATGTGTGGCTGCTGTCGCGTTTCAGTTGGCGGGCAAACGTTTTTTTCCTGTGTGGACGGCCCCGATTTTGACGGCCATCTCGTCGACTTTGATAGTCTGAGCAACAGGCAACGCGCCTACCGCACTTTGGAAAAAGAAGCTCAGGAACATCATTGCCGCTGTAACACTAAGGAGGCAGGCCAATGCTAGAACGCACCCCTATGACAAAACGGGACCCGGCGGAGAGGCGAACCGACTTCAACGAAGTAGCCCTTGGCTATCAGGCGGCTGAGGCGCAGGCAGAGGCTTCCCGCTGTCTGAATTGCCGCAATGCACCATGCGTCAAAGGCTGTCCGGTGGGCATCAATATCCCGCAGTTTGTCACTAAAATCGCTGCCGGTGACTTTGCCGCAGCGGCTACGATTATCAAAAAACAGAACTCCCTGCCAGCCATCTGTGGACGCGTCTGCCCCCAGGAAGAACAGTGCGAAGGCGTCTGTACTCTGGCACGCTTGCAAAAGCCCATCGCTATTGGTGCTTTGGAACGTTTTGCCGCCGATTATGATCGAAAAGAATGTGCAGCTTGCGCCACACCCGTGCCCGCGGCTGCGACCGACGCTGCGCCGGTTACATCCTGCAGCAGAACTGGGAAATCGGTGGCCGTGATTGGCTCAGGTCCTGCTGGATTGACCGTTGCGGCCGATCTAGCCTGCCGTGGTCATGAAGTAGTTGTCTATGAAGCATTACATGCGCCCGGAGGCGTCTTGAGTTATGGTATTCCTCAATTCAGACTCCCCAAGGAAATTGTGCACGCGGAAGTCGACTATGTAAAGTCGCTGGGAGTTGAGTTCCGCACCAATGCCATTATTGGCCAAACCTACACCCTCGAAGAATTAAGGGATCGCTACGATGCCATATTCATCGGCACCGGTGCCGGTTTGCCCTATTTCTTGGGAATACCGGGTGAAAACCTGAATGGCGTCTATTCAGCCAATGAATTCCTTACCAGAGTCAATCTGATGAAAGCCTATCTCTTTCCGGAGTATGCCACTCCGGTCTGCGTCGGCAAAAAAGTGACTGTGGTTGGGGCTGGCAACACCGCCATGGATTCCGCGCGCACGGCGTTGCGTCTGGGCGCTGATGAAGTGACACTGGTCTATCGCAGAACGCGGGCGGAAATGCCGGCACGCGCTGAAGAGATCGAAAACGCTGTTGAAGAAGGCGTGATTCTCAAACTCCAAACCAATCCTACTGCACTGATCAACGACGGCAAAGGCTGGGTCCGCTCAATGACCTGTATTCGGACAGAGCAAGGCGCACCTGATGCCAGCGGTCGCTGCCGGCCGGTGGACATCCCCAATTCGGAACACACTATCGAAACCGATACCGTTATTGTGGCCACAGGTCAGGGACCCAATCCTCTGTTGACAAGGAATTGCTCAGCTCTGGAGGTCAGTCGCAAAGGATGCCTGATTGTTGATCCGCAGACAGGGCAAACTAATCTACCCGGCGTCTTTGCGGGCGGTGACATTGTCAGCGGCGGTGCCACCGTCATCGCGGCGATGGGAGCCGGACGCCGTGCTGCTATGGCCATTCACGAAATGTTGACTGCTCGCACCCTGACCGCTTCTCATGACTAAACATTTGCCGCGCGGGGAAAATACTTAGGAGGCGCGCGGCATTACCATCTTTCAGACCAGCCATTACCCTGCTGCGTTTCGCTTCAATCTTTGACAAGACGGGAATGAGTCGATGAAAGATGAACGGGCGACGCTGATCATGTTTTCGGGGGATCTGGATAAAGCAATGGCAGCCTTTACAATTGCCAACGGGGCTGCCGGACAGGGTCTGGAAGTCTATATTTACTTCACTTTTTGGGGCCTTAGTCTGTTGCGCAAAGAAACAGGCGATGGCGAACTCTTTTTGGAAAAAATGTTTAAACGCATGATGCCTGTTGGGCCCGAACAAGCCGGGCTGTCACAGATGAATTTTATCGGCGCCGGCAGCTCGCTTCTGAAAATACTGATGGATCAAAAAGACAGTGCCACTCTGCCGGAGTTAATGAACATGGCCATGGAGCGCGAAATTCAGTTCATAGCCTGTGAGGCTTCCATGGAGATCCTTGGTCTCAAACGCGAAGAATTGATTGATTATCAGCACCTGCGGGTCGCCTGTGTCAAGGCTTATCTTGAGGCCGCCAACGGTGCCCAAATCAACCTGTTCATCTGAACTGTAAAATACTCATGCGGCGAAAAAACAACCTCAACCACTGGCGAATTAGTCAGTTCCTCCGCTGTTCTGGATGTTCACTTTAGCTGATGCTTTCAGTTCAATCCGGGGATATAACTCCTCCCAGTTCCAATGCTGCCATTGTTTATACCATGATGCTTTGGCAATCACGCCTGTACCGATGGCATCACAACCAGCTTCTTGAATTAGCCGGATTGTTTTTTGCATTTCACTAGTTACAGAATTAGAAAGGAACCGCTCCATTTTTTCCAGAAATGTCGGCTCAAATAGCCTGCCGATCCTAAACCCTTCGATGTCTATTGTCAGTTCAACTGCTATCAAAAAGGCGGGTTTCCCTTGATTCAGATGCTTCCTGATCTTCCGTTTGGATTGCGTTATTTGAAATGTAACAAATCCCTTGGGTGTCTCCAAAGATTGCGGCAGCTTGAGGGTAACGCGCCCGTCGATGCGATTGCCCATCAGCAAGTTGAGCATCATGCTTTGTTTGTTATCAATTCTGCCACTCATCCGATCATGCCGGAAAAGTGCGCTTCCCACAACGACAATCTCCGTTTCGCTGGCGCGCATTAGCGGTGTAACAGGATCCAGTCCAGGTGTATAGAAGGCGGTCTGAAAGTTATACACTGTTGTACGAACAGTTTCCCCTGACTGTGAGGTTCTTTCGAGCAAATCATTGGCGTAAATGCCGATCGGCGGCTTTTCCTTCATTGCCTTTCCTTTTTCCAGCAACCCGCTGCCTTCCCCTTCGGCAATTGTCACCCAGGCCAGCAGTGGGTTAATCGTGTCTCGCACAAGTACTTCCATGAACGGCCCGATACCTTGGTGCGCCGTTGCTTCGCCAAATATCAGGCTCTGAACTTTACCAGCGACGATCTCTTTACCGGCTTTGCGCCTTAATGCCTCGCGGCATTCTCTGACGGTATGCCCTTCGGTTACAACAAATTCTATTTTTTCTCGGGCATCTGAATCAATTACCGGGGCAGCGGAAGCAAAACGTAACCGCCCGTCCGGGAGACTGTCGATACTGGTAACCAAGGCGATACCGACTTTCTCAAGAATTTTTTCATTCCAACACCCCGTGGCAAACCCTGCCATTAAGACGCAGAGCGCTATCAGGACTGTCATTTGCTTTGATGCCATTTTTTAATCGCCCCTTTGCGCAGCCAGGCAACAGGCAGCAATACTGCCGGAAACACTACCCCGACCGCCAGCCCGACTATGCCAATCATATCTGCCAAAGCCTCGGCTTCAGCAAACGAGCCCGTAATTAATGACGCTATCACGGTCACAATGCTAATCACTGTCAATGAAATTCTATTTCTGACATGAAACCTTGTTTCAACAGCTTTAACCAGACCGATTAAGAAGCCTGAGATTGTCGTGGTGATCGCTGTAACCCATAACCCGCCGAATAAAAGGTCTACACGCTCAACGATAGGCAACGAAATAGTCCGAGAAATCTCCAGGAGTGGATATGTCAGATGGGCCGGCTGTACCGGACCAAATAGGGCAATCGCAGCGATAAAAGCGCCTACATAAAAAAAGGTGGCCATGGCTATCGAACCCGCACCAGTTAAAAATAGACGTTTCTTGCCGAGAATTTCGGGATAAAAAAACAATAACAATTCAAATCCCAGAAAGCTTACCCCGGATTTTAAAGCCCCGCTTGTCAACTTGCCTATTGTAACCTGCAAAACCGGCCTTAAGAAAAGGATATTGCCGTCTATTATGCCGTGAAGCGGGACTAATGCCAGTAATGCCATGATAAGATACATGAACCCATCGAAAAGAGCAACCACCCTTAAGCCTTTACTTACCATATAGACTGACGGCACCAGAAGAAACAGCATGAGAGTAAGTCTTGAGGCAGCCGGAAAAAACCAGATACGCACTACCTCCACAAAAAGATTAAGCACGATCGAACTAATGGCAACTAAATACAGCATTAAAGCAACTGAAAATACCCATCCAAGAGGTTTTCCTAGTAAAATTGGCAGTGCGGCAAAGCCTGAATCTCCAATCATTCGATTAAGTAAGGTGATGCAGATCACACCAATTCCAACCAGGAAAGCGGCTATAATAATCGAGATCCAACCGCCTGTACCAACTTCTTTAACCAGCGTGCGCGGTAATACCAGAATACCAATTCCTACTTCGGTGGCAAATAAAAAGGTTAATAACTGCCCGGAATTAATACTGTCGAGATCGTTTGACAAGAACTTACCCCCTGTCGCTTCAACAAATGGTTAGTTTTTCTTGCGGCGATATTGCTGTGGCTGTGCCAGTGTGGGGCGCGAACGACGGATAGCTGCCGGCATTATAATAAATGCATCTTTCAAATCGCGCAGGTTAAAAGGAAAAAAGGGAATCATATAAGGCTGTCCAAGCGACTTGAGTGATATCAGATGCGTAAAGAGGATCGTGCTACCTACTGAGATCCCCACAATACCAAACATTGCTGCCAGGATCATGAGTGGAAAACGCACCAGCCGGATAGCCAGAGCCACTTCGAAATTTGGGATGATGAAGTTCGCCATGCCCGTCAGAGCAACAACAATAATCATGACATTACTCACTATTCCGGCCGCCACCGCTGCCTGCCCCAGCACAAGGCCTCCAACCACACCGACTGTCTGGCCGATGGGACTGGGAAGCCTGATCCCTGATTCCCGGATCACTTCAAAGATTAGTTCCATAGTAAAGGCTTCCACAACTGGCGGAAAAGGAACTTTGGATCTTGTTTCGGCAAGCGGTATAAGCAAGGAAAGCGGAATAGTTTCATAATGAAAAGTAAGTATGGCGATATAAAGTGCGGGCAAAAAAAGGCTGATGAATAAAGCACCAAACCTCAAAAGACGGATAACTGAGGCTGCAATTGCTCTGATATTATAGTCGTCAGCTGTCTGAAACGCCATCACAAAAGCCGAAGGCACCGATAAGGATTGAGGAAAACCATCAACCAAAATTACCAGCCTCCCTTCCAGAAGATAGGCAACTGCTTTATCAACCCGCTCTGTGGAATAGAAAAGTGGAAATGTAGTCCAGGCGTGCCCGCCGATTAATTCTTCAAGGTAAGATGGTGAAAACGCGCTGTCTGTTTTGACAGCCTTGATCTTTGCGTCAAATTCATCAATTATTTTTGGGTTGGCCAGACCTTCAATGTAAAATACTCCCACAGTAGTTTTGGACCTTAAACCTGTTTCATAGCGGCGCATCTTTAGTGCAGGGGTTTTGAGATAGCTTTGGATCAGGGCAGTATTTGCTTCCAGGCGCTCAATAAAGCCATTATGCGGTCCGCGGATATCCTTTTCCGTGGCCGGTTCCTTAATACTGCGCTGCGGTTTCTTATTTACTTTAAAAGAAAAAGCCTGATTAACTCCATCGGCAATCAGAACGGCTTGCCCATCCATAATGGCGTCAATTACCTGATCCATATGGTCCAGTTTGTTTATTGTTCCGATAGGTACGTTATTGTAACGCTCCAGATCCCGAAGTACCGGGCCATCCTGGCTGAGCAGGTACCCGAGGACATCGCGTTGAATAAAATCTTTACTGACCAGAGCTTCCATAAAGAATAAGACAGCATCTCTTTTTTGCAGTCTAAGCCGGTGTCTGGCTATCCCCGGACAGTCTTTCACAATGGTGTCAATACCGGCCTCATTATACCGGAGATCTTTGCTCAGATTGGATTCCCTGCCTTCAGCCATCGACTGCCTCCATGAATCCCAAGATTAAGTTTAAAGGTAGTGTTCCCATCCAAGGCTATACTAGACAGACTTTAAAGGGGCTGGGTTTTCTATGCGGGAAAAAAATCCTTTCATAAGCTGCCATCTCTGCCCGCGCGAATGCGCCGCCCAGCGGACAAATAGCAGCAGCGGATTTTGTCGGGAAGACGCCAATATGCGGGTAGCCCTGGCTGATCTGCATTTCTGGGAAGAGCCCCTTATTTCAGGTTCTCACGGCTCAGGAGCTATCTTTTTCAGCGGCTGTAATCTAAAATGCGTTTTCTGCCAGAACTGGCAAATTAGTCAGGACGGACTGGGGAGCCGCGTCTCTGTGGAGAAACTGGCCGCCATCTTTCTGAGTCTCCAAGACAAAGGGGCCCATAACATTAATCTTGTTTCGGGCAGCCATTTTACCCCCTGTATAGCGGAGACGGTCAGTCTGGCAAGGCGGAATGGCCTTGTCGTTCCCGTAATCTGGAATTCTAATGGCTACGAGTCGGTTAGCAGCCTGCGCATGCTGGACGGATTGGTGGATGTCTACCTTCCGGATTTAAAATATTTTAGTGATGAACTGGCCGTACGCTATTCCGGGGCACCGTCATATTTCGCAACTGCTTCCAGAGCCATTGCAGAAATGTTCCGGCAGGTAGGCGCGCCGGTGATTAAGGGCGGGCTTATCCAAAAGGGCTTGATTATCAGGCACCTGATGCTGCCCGGACATCTGAACGATACAAAAAAAGTGCTTGGCTGGATCGCCACGCACCTACCGAAAACAGTCTATGTCAGCCTAATGGCTCAGTACATTCCAATGCACCGGACGGACAATTACCCTGAAATAAACCACCGCTTAAGCCGGCGGCAATATGACAAAGCCCTCGTCTACCTGTTGGATTTAGGGTTGGAAAACGGATACATTCAGGAGTTATCCGCTGCAGACCAGGCGTATGTCCCCAACTTTAATCTGACCGGCGTGACAGAACCTTGAGACAAGGGGACGGTTCATGCGTCTTGCCTCAATAGTGGGGCAAGACGCATGAACCGTCCCCTTGTCTTCCCACCCCATGTCTTCCCATAGTCTTCAGCAAGACGTCCCCCTGTGTCACTGCCACTGCAATTGGATGATCTTGCGGTCCAAGAATTTGTTAGTAAACTGAAAGATGGTCTCCCAGGCAGGCTGAAACTCAGTGACTAAACCTATAATGTATTCGCGTTCAAATTCGGTGTAAACCGGGATCCGTTCCAGCCACTGCATCGATATATCTCCATGGCGATAAAGCAGGTAGAGGGAACAACCATCCACAAGGTTTTCTTCCACAAATGCGCGGCGCCCATAGGCGTCGCTAAATTCCAACTGCGCCTGCGCCAATTCCGGGTCATCCAGGACTTGCTCGACCTTGATCCCAAAATCTCTAGATGTTATATAAGTCCGAAACAAGGTGTGCCCAATTTCATGAAAGGCAGTCGCCAACATGCTGGCCAAATTAGATGTGTCAGCCTGTAGCAAACATATATATTGGTCCTGACGCTCAAAGCCCATCGAACCCATGAAGGCCGAAGTAAGATAAAACACCGTTTTAACAGGCGTTGAACCCGCAAACTTGATGGCGGTTTCTCTTTCCATGAACTCAATAATATTAAAGTTCGCGCTCGCATTAAGTTTGGCAGCCTGTTCCAAACTTCTGGTGTAGAGCTCTCTGAAATAGGCCGCGAAAAAGCTATTATAATACCGGCGCAGGAAATTCGCCAGTCTGGGCTTAAAGCCCGATTCCTCGGCGATTCCACCGAGATTGTCTGCCAAACGCGCATCTGTCAGCTGCAGCAAGTAGGTGATAATATTGCTAACAGTTGTGGAATCCTCCAAGCCCAGCAGCAGATCGATATAATGCCAGGCATTAGCCTCTGAAAAGAAGTAGTTCAGGTCATCTCTCATGCGCGCGTCAAACCCGTCGTAAGTTTTCATCAGCCATTGATAATGCCGTTGAGCAGCCTGATTGTCTTCATATTCATTAAGGTAGACGTCGCGCCACAGATCATAATGGGTGACATTAGCCTGATAAATCTCGGTCAGGCTGGCAAAGAGTTCTATTTTCTGCGCCAAAGGGCGCACTTCATAGTACCTGACTTTTGCAACCGGGGTCGGAGCCGGAGTTGGTGCTGGTGGTGGCGTCGGCGCAGGTGTAGGCGCAGGCGTGGGTGCGGGCGCTGACGTTGATGGTGCAGATTGGGACGCCTGAACCCAAGTCTGAGCGGACACTTGATACACTGGCGTCGGAACCGCCAGTGTCAGCAATGCAATAACAACAATAAACAAGAGGCTTCTTGGTTTAAAACTCCGCACAGGTAACACCTTTCCTCATCCGGGGTAATATGCAATTACAATTTTAACGGATTATCAGAGTGAAGTAAAATCCTTTTCCAAACTTGACCCAAATCAGTACTTGCTTTAAGATTAATACAATGCACTGTAACATTCCTTATGATTGTGCAAACTACCTGCAATCCAATAATTTTCCAGGATTCATACTGATCCTGGTAACAAAGGAGTGCCGACGAATGGCTCATGCTTTTGATGTACTGAAGGAACGTGGATTTGTAAATCAGTTGACTCACGAACAACCGCTCATTGATCTATTTACCAAAGAAAAAGTGACTGCTTATGTCGGTTTTGACCCTACCGCAGACAGCCTGCATGTCGGGCACATGATGGCCATTATGGCTTTGGCTCACTTACAGCGCGCCGGTCACCACCCGCTCGCCGTAGTCGGAGGCGGAACCGCCATGATAGGTGACCCTAGCGGCCGCACCGAGTTGCGGTCCATGATGACGATTGAGCGCATCGATGCCAATGTGGCCGCTATTAAAAACCAACTGGCGCATTATCTGGATTTTTCGGCAGGCAATGCCCTCTTGGTAAATAACGCCGACTGGATTAGGCCACTGAATTACACCGATTTCCTACGTGAAATTGGATCTCAGTTTTCGGTTAACCGCATGTTGACGGCGGAGTGCTTCAAGACCAGAATGGAGCGCGGCCTCTCTTTCATCGAATTCAACTATATGCTGCTGCAAGCATATGATTATCTGATGCTCTACCGTCTACACGGATGCCGCCTGCAAATGGGCGGCGACGATCAGTGGTCTAACATTTTGGCAGGCGCTGATCTGATTCGCCGTTTAGAAGCCGCCGAAGTGTATGGCCTGACTTGGGGCCTTTTGACCACATCCAGCGGCAATAAAATGGGCAAGACTGCCTCCGGAGCGGTATGGCTTGACCCTGCCAAGACTTCTCCGTACGATTTTTATCAGTACTGGCGCAATACCGAAGATGCCGATGTAGGACGCTTTCTGGCGCTCTATACCTTCCTGCCCATCGAAGAAGTCCGCAGACTGAGCGCATTACGGGACCGCGAAATTAATGAAGCCAAGAAAATCCTCGCCTTTGAGATTACGAAACTTGCTCATGGTGAGGAACAAGCTGCCAAGGCGCAAAAAGCAGCCGAAGCACTCTTTGGCGGAGGGGGCGATCTGGACTCGGTACCGACCTCGAAAATTACGATGGCGGAAGTCGGCGCCGGGATCAATATTTGCGAGCTGCTCGTCATTACAGCGCTTGCCTCTTCCAAGAGTGAAGCGCGACGCTTGATTGACGGCGGCGGCATTTCCCTTAACGACGTCAAAATAACTGACAGCAACAGAATGGTCACAACCGCCGATTTCAAAGATGAAGCCATCACCTTGCGGAAGGGCAAGAAAACATTTCATCGGGTTACTATTTAAAATTGGCTGGCGCATAATTCGTCCATTTAACCATGCCATGATAATCCCTTTCAAAGCCCTCATTTTCGAGGGCTTTTCCTATTTCACCCTGCCAGGAAGGGCTGCCGTCATAAGACTCAATCGTAACCCGACGATCGCTGCTTTTGAGTCGTTCCGCCAGCTTGACCAAAGCCCCGATCGCCAATCGCAGGTCGGCGTCGGTCAGTGGCATCATCGAGGCCAGCCGCCACTGACGTCCTCCCCCGGCACCCAACACCGGCACACCTTGTCTGAGGACAATCAGCTCTGGTTGAAACGGCAGCTGATCCTTGACGTTGGATCCTGCGCCAGCCATCCAGGAATAGGGATTGGCAGGATCTTTCCAATGGAGTGCATAGTACTCAGGAAGTCCTGCTCCGGGATCGCGGCGTAGATTCTCAATTACCGCCGACCGGGCATACTGCATCCCACCTAATCCCTCTACAAAATAGCCGCGCCGAATCTTCCCGGAGGCCTCCCAAAGCTCCATCAACGGAGCAATTTCAATCCAGGAAATGCCCTCACGGGCAGTCGCCGCCTTCACAACCAGACCATAGCGTTCCAGCAATTGCTGAGCAATGCTCTCTGGTGCCGGAATTTCAAAGCAATCTGTCAGTGACCAGCGTCCCATTTTAGCCAAGATTTGATGGGTGAGGACAGTCTTTTGCTCAGGACGACGTCCTGCAAGCAACAGGGCTGCCGCAAATGTATCATTCGTAACTTGCCCCAGTCCGACCAATGTTTCAAGCGCATCTAATACCTGTGACAGGCCCATTTTGCTTAATTGGACAATTTGCGGCAGGAACAAGGCCCCCCGCTCCCGCAGCGCTTCTTTGACGGCCTGCACGGCCTGCGGATCCCGTGCTTTCGTCTGTTGCTGGACAGCGGCGGTATCTTCCACTGCGCTTTCATTGGCAGTTTCGTTAGCGTTTTCATTCGGATGCAATAAAACTGGATTATCTGCTGCCACAAAGGTGACTTGCAGCCATTGCCCGAAACCCCGGCCAATCCATTGAAATCGCCCGCTGCCAATCAGGGACTCCAGCATGGCGGGGCCGTAATCCTTCACTCGCAGGGGGAGGACCCCTCCCCCCCATAAGGAGGGCGGCAACCACACGCCAGCCAGGCGGCGGAGATGCTCCGCCAGAGCTTCTACCCCGGCCTCACTCCCGCCAACTCCATGCCAGCGGCCCAGAAAGCCGGCATATTGTGCTGGCGTGCGCGGCTGAATCTCGCGACGCGCCTGCGCCAGGCTGCGGCGATGGATTTGTCTCAGTAAGTCGGAATCACACCACTCTAGTTCAGAAACCCCCTGAGTAAACTCGCCGCGTTGCAGCACCATGTCTTTTTCCAAAGCAGGTAGCGTTTCAGAAGTGATCTGCATTTCATCAAACCCATAAGTCTGCAGCAGCTCCGTCACTGTAAAGGGACCATGTGACCTTGCATAACGGCGTATGAAATTGCGGAGCGCGTCGCCGTCACAAACCCGGCATTGCTGCGCATTGGCGTCTTCCGAAGATTCAGCGCCAAAGACCTTCTGATAGAGCAGCGCATCCTCAGCAGCGATATAGACTGGCACCATTCCCGATGGTAGCGCCAATGAGATGCGCAGCGCTCGTCCTGAGGCCAGCAACTGCTCCAGAAAGGGAGCGCAATGCGAATCCTGGCATTGGCTGCGGCCATCGGCGATCAACTCCCCATGCTTTAACAGCCAGGCATGCATCTCATCGCAGTCACGCGGCCGTTTGTTTCGGGAAAGGCCTCGTGCTTCCAGGCTGACGGCCGCGACGATAGCGGGGTCCAGCAATTCCCGCATCTCCTGGGAACCCATAATCTGACGCAACATGGCGCGGTTCAGCCCCAATGCCTGAAAGCGACGCTCCCCTTTAGGCAGATCCGGCACATACATATAGGTGCCATAAAAGCTGAACTGCAAGGTTTGCGTAAAAGGCGATGGCACTGTATGGCGGCATCTCGTGACTGCAATAGACCCATCACTGACACCCTGCAAAACCTGCTTCAGACCATCCAAGTCAAATAACTGCTGCAGGCATTCTCGCATCGTCTCCAAAACGATCGGGAAGTCCGGACACTCGGTAATCACTTGCAGTAAATTAGAAGCCCGCAGCCTGGCGAGCCAGAGCGGCGTGCGTTTGCGTCCATAGGGACTGCGTGGCAGTAACAATGCCCGCGCAGCATTATGTCTGAAAGTCAACGCAAAAAGATTAGAACCGCGCACTTCCATGGCCAGCATCTCTTCGATACCGGCCGGTTGCAGGCGCGTGAGGTCAAAACGCAGTGGTTCATCAGCTCCGGGACAATGCAGGATCACTCCATTGTCATCATAAAGGCCTTCAATCTCCAAGCCTTCTTCAACACCAAGCTTACGGAGCAACAGAAACAGCGCCGCATGAACCTTCGCCCCAAATGGCGACAGCAAGACCACGCGCCATTCCCCTAACTCATCTTGAAATTCTTCGATAATCAAGCGGCGATTGCTGGGCAGTGCGCCAGTAGAGGCCACCTGTTTGCGCAAATAGGCGCGGAGGCTCTTGGCCCCGTCATGTTCCATCAGACACTCTTGGCAAGCCCAGTCGACAAACCCTTCCGTTTCAAGGCGCTGAAAAGCTTCTTCGTTAAAGCGCCCGATACGCTCGCCCAATTCATATCCGCGTCCGGTTGTTTCGCCCTTCCAGAACGGAATTTGGGCATCGCCCCTGGAAGCCTGGGATACGATCACGCGATCTCTGTGGATCTCCTCGATACACCAGGCAGATGTGCCCAGGATAAACCGATCTCCCAGACGGCGTTCCGCAACAAATTCTTCATCGAGCTCACCGAGCTTGGTCTGGCTGCCTGCCAGATAAACGCCAAAATAGCCGCGGTCAGGAATGGTACCGCCGCTTGTATACACCAGAAAACGGCCACGCCGGCTGGCGCGGACCGCGTCATTAATTTTATCCCAATAAATACGGGGCTGTAATTCTGCAAAAGGTTGATCCTGATAATAACCGGACAGCATTTCCAGCACCGAGTCGAATGCTGCCCGCGGTAAATGACGATATGGATAAGACTGACGAATCACACTGAATAACTGGCCGGCACTCCAGGTGTCCGCGCTGACCATGCCAGCAATTTGCTGGGCCAGGATGTCCAGGCAGTTCTCCGGTGTGTGGGCTTCTTCCACAAGGCCTTTGCGCATCTCGCCGGCCAGAGCGGCGCACTCCAGCAAATCGCCCCGTGTCTTCGGAATAATGCGCCCCTTACTCGGAATGCCAACCAAGTGCCCGGAACGTCCCACCCGCTGCAGTCCGCGGGCCACTTCCCCGGGTGATTCGACCTGCACTACCAGATCAATAGCACCAACATCAATGCCCAGTTCGAGTGAAGCCGTGGCCACCAGACAGATCAGTTTGCCGGCCTTAAGCTTTTCTTCGACTGCCAATCGCTTTTCTTTGGAGAGACTGCCATGGTGCGTGGCGGCGATCTTTTGACCGGCCAGCTCATTCAGTTGCGCAGTCAAGCGCTCTGCCACCCGCCGGCTGTTGACAAATATTAACGTCGAACGATGCGCGCACACCAGACTGAGCAATTTGCGATTGATCGAGGGCCAAACAGAAGGATCCGGTAAATGCGCCAGATCGTCGACCGGCAATTCGATGCGCAAATCAAGCTGCTTACGCTGCCCGGTATCAACGATCTCTACCGGGCGGGCTTGCCATCCACTGGCGTCTGCACTGGCCCCCGCGCCGGCACCTGCCCCCGCGCCGGCACCTGCCCCCGCGCCGACGCCTGCGCCCGCGCCCGCCCCCGCTACCGTCCCACCGCCCAGAAACATGGCCACCTCCGAAAGGGGCCGTTGCGTGGCAGACAGGCCAATACGCTGAAAAGGACGTTCGCCGCCCAGATGCTGCAGATGCTCCAGCGACACGGCTAAATGGACCCCGCGTTTATTACTGAACAAGGCATGGATTTCATCAATGATGACATACTGAACCTTGCCGAGCATCGCACGGGCACTGGAGGCGAGCATGATAAACAAAGATTCAGGAGTGGTGATCAAGATGTGGGGCGGCTGCTTTTGCATGGAGCGCCGTTCCGATGCAGGTGTATCGCCAGTACGCACCGCCGTGCGCAGACGCGGCAAATCCAACCCCGCCAGCTGCGCTTCACGTTCAATCCCAGCCAGAGGAGTGGCCAAATTCTTTTCAATATCATTATTCAGAGCTTTTAGTGGAGAAATATAGAGCACCCGAATGCCATCATCCAGGTTTTCACCTTGCTCCAGCTGTTCATACAAGCGGCTGATGCATTGCAGAAAGGCCGCCAGCGTCTTGCCTGAACCGGTCGGGGCTAATAGCAGCATATTATTGCCCTGCGCCACTACCGGCCAGCCCAGCCTTTGCGGTGGACTAGGCTCAGGAAAAGTGCGTTCAAACCAGCTGCGCACAATGGGGTGCAATCCCTGAAGGGGCGAAGCCATGAAACGACCTCCGCAGAAAGTCTGCCCAGGCAGAACCATGGGCAGAGCCGTAGGTAAAGCCGCAGACAGAACATTTGTTCGGTTAAATCATATCATGTCCGCTAGGAATTTGGAAGAGCCGCAACGGCATTACCGGCATTTCGCGCCGTATTTTTGATCTGCTGCATCACGGCGCCAACGCCGTCCCGCAGCGGATAGGCTTCCATAGCCGCAATCATCGTCTTCCGCTTACCATAGAGTTCCGCCACCGCCTCCGTCAAAGAGGCCGCGGTCAATGCTTCATCGGGCAGGACCATGCTGAAACCCTGCTTTTGGAAAGACGCAGCATTCAGAATCTGATCGCCCCGGCTGGATCCCTTCGGCAGCGGAATCAGTAGCGTCGGTTTTTTCAAGGCCAGCAATTCAAAAAGGAAATTGGCACCTGCGCGTGACACTACCAGATCAGCCGCTGCCAGCAGATCGGCCAGTTCAGCGCGGACATATTCATATTGCCGGTAACCGGGCCTGGCAATCAGCGATTGCTCAATCTTACCTTTTCCGCAAATGTGGATGATATCAAATTCAGCCTGTAGATCCGGCAACGCTTCCCGCAATGCTTCGTTAATGTGAGCAGCGCCCAGGCTGCCCCCAATCGCCAACAGGACCGGTTTAGCACCGGCAAAGCCCGTTTCCTTAAGACCGTCCTGCGCATTGCCACGCAAGAGCTCTGGCCGAATCGGGCTCCCGGTCAGTACACCCTTTCTCCTCGGCAAATAAGCAACGGTCTCAGGAAAGGTGGCGCAGATTTTAGAGACAAACGGAAATGACAGCTTATTGGCCAAACCAGGTGTCAAATCGGACTCATGGGCTACCACCGGCACGCGGTTCAGCCAGGCACCCACGACCACCGGTACGGCCACAAAACCGCCTTTAGAGAAAACGACGTTCGGGCGTAGCCGCTTAATGATCCTGAAAGCCTGCCCAATGCCCTTCAGTACTCGGAACGGATCGGTCAGGTTTTTGAGATCACGATAACGCCGCAGTTTGCCAGCTGCGATCGTGTAATATTGAATCCCGGTGGGGGTAATCAGCTCACGCTCAATCCCCTCGGCGGTACCGATGTAGCTGATGTCCCAACCTTCACGCCGTAGTTCTGGAATCAAGGCCAAATTAGGGGTTACGTGCCCGGCACTACCGCCGCCAGTCAAAATTATGCGCTTCATCATTTATATACGGTCCCCCCGCCTATTTATAAATCGTCAAAGAGGTTTCGGTGATTTCGACATCCGTGACAGTATAGCGTCCCCGATCTTCTTCTTTGAATGCAATGAAATAACTCGAAGTCGAAGTATACAATGTCAGACACCCGCTAAGCACCAACATTATTGACACTACCAGAAGTAGGCCAATGCACGACTGCACCATCCGAGTCTTCATGAGATGTCCTCCTTAG
>ENA-UOOM01001203-UOOM01001203.1-fermentation-metagenome-genome-assembly--contig:-NODE-1203-length-25793-cov-13.786075_pt1 | contig 25793 bp, 30 predicted proteins | sample MGYA00245781_ERZ724031 | MGnify/ENA primary metagenome ERZ724031 (study PRJEB28704, sample SAMN03018317) | fermentation metagenome | biome: anthropogenic terrestrial biome; feature: soil... | reverse complement strand
ACCATTGACATTCCACGAGATAAACTTCATTGCGCGCTCCTTCATTTCATCCATGGGTGGAGTATACCCGAACCCCAGCCCCATGAGCAAGCCATATCCCGATATCCCCACGTTTTAGGCGCTCTGCGCGGTTGTTCGCACCCGCCGCTCGTGCTATAATCAACACCTGATTGCGAAGCAAGAAAGGACAGGCATGTACGTAGCGGATTCGTGGCAGGATTTTGAGGTCATCGACACCGGCGACGGGCAGAAGCTGGAGCGCTGGGGCGATATCCTGCTGGCGCGGCCGGACCCGCAGGTCATCTGGCCCAAGGCAAGGCCGGACAGCTGGCGGCAGGCCGATGCCGTGTACGCCCGCAGCGAAAAGGGCGGCGGTGCGTGGGACTTCCGCCGCCGGCTGCCCGAGCGCTGGGAGGTACAATACCGCGGCCTGCGCTTTTTTGTGCGCCCGACGGGCTTCAAGCACACCGGTCTGTTCCCCGAGCAGGCTGCCAACTGGGATTGGATGCAGGGCCTGCTGCGCCAAAGGCCCAACGCGCGGGTGCTCAACCTGTTCGCCTACACGGGCGGGGCCACGCTGGCTTGCATGCAGGCGGGCGCCCATGTCACCCACGTGGATGCCGCCAAGGGCATGACCCAGTGGGCGCGGGAAAACCGCGACCTCAGCCGTCTGCCGGAAAGCGGCAGCCGCTTCATCGTGGAGGACGCGCTGGCCTTTATCCGCCGGGAAATCCGCCGCGGCAGCCGCTATGACGGCATTTTGATGGACCCGCCCAGCTATGGCCGCGGCCCCACCGGCGAGGTGTGGAAGCTGGAGGACGAGCTGTACACATTGGCCCAGAGCGCTGCCCAACTGCTGGCCGACCGGCCGCTGTTTTATCTGATCAACAGCTACACCACGGGCTTTCAGCCCACGGTGGTGCGCAATATTCTGGAAAAGACCGTGCTGCCCCGCCATGGCGGACAGGCCCAGGCCGGGGAGCTGGTGCTGCCCGTCACCTCGGGCGGGCTGCTGCCCTGCGGGTGCAGCGGCCGCTGGGAGGGCGCATGACAACGAAAGAGAAGCATATGTTTGACACACCGCGTATCCTGTATGAGGACAACCACCTGCTGGTCGCCCTCAAGGAGCCCAACCTGCTTGTGCAGGGCGATGCCACCGGCGACCCGGACATGCTGGGCATGCTGAAGGACTACATCAAGGAAAAGTATGAAAAGCCGGGCGAGGTGTACCTCGGCCTGGTGCACCGCATGGACCGCCCGGTGGGCGGGCTGCTGTGCTTCGCGCGCACCAGCAAGGCCGCCGAACGGCTGAGCCGCCAAGTGCGCGAAAAAACGCTGGGCCGCGAATACGTGCTGGTGGCCCAGGGCCGCGCCCGGGACTATGACACCCTGCGCGACATGCTTTTGAAGGACGAAAAGACCAACATGGTGCGCGTGGTGCCCAGTTATCTGCGCCAGGGCAAGCAGGCGCAGCTGAGCTACCGGTGCGTGGGCCGTGGGGAGACGGACAGCCTGCTCATCGCGCGGCTGCAAACAGGCCGCGCCCACCAGATCCGCGTGCAGCTGGCCAACGCCGGGCTGCCGCTGTGGGGCGACAACCGCTACGGTCAGGGCAAGCCCGGCCAGCAGATTGCCCTGTGGGGCATGCGCCTCACCCTCAACCACCCCATCACCGGCAAGCAGATGGTGTTCCTGGCCCCGCCGCCCAACACCGGCGCGTGGCAGGCCTGGCAGCGGGAAATTGTGGGATTGGAATCTATCTGGCCAGACATACCAACCACCGGTCGAACAGAAACCTAACGGTTTCTGTTCGGTTTGCAGCGGGCATGATTTTTCTGCGTTACACTTCGAAAAATCGCCCCGCCCGCCCGGCAAATCCGGGCGATACGAACTGAATTGGCGGGGGGTTCCCCGCCAATACCTCCCCCTCGCTTCCACCCTTTGTCTTACCAATGAAACAAGAACTGCCGTGAAAGGAATCCATGCCGAACGCCGTTCAATTTGAACTCATCAAGACCTGCGCGCGCACCGGCGCCCGCGCGGGCATTTTGCATACGCCCCATGGCGACATCGAAACACCCATCTACATGCCCGTGGGCACCCAGGCGGTGGTCAAGGCCATGACGGCGGAGGAGATGAAGGGCTTGGAGGCCCAAATCATCCTCAGCAACACCTACCACCTGCACCTGCGCCCGGGCGAGGACCTGGTAGAGAAGGCAGGCGGCCTGCACACCTTCATGGCCTGGGACCGGCCCATTCTCACCGATTCGGGCGGCTTTCAGGTGTTCTCCCTGGCCGACTTGCGCAAAATCAAGGAGGAGGGCGTGCACTTCCGCAGCCACCTGGATGGCAGCGCCCGCTTCATCGGCCCCGAGGAGAGCGTGGCCATTCAACAAAAGCTGGGCGCCGACATCGCCATGGCCTTTGACGTGTGCAGCCCCTACCCCTGTGACCACAGCACCGCCCGCGACGCCATGGACCGCACCCACCGCTGGGCGGAGCGCTGCCTCAAAAGCCACACCCGGCCCGACCAGGCACTGTTTGGCATCGTGCAGGGCGCCTTTGATAAGGACTTGCGTATCCAGAGCGTTAAGACCCTGCGGGACATGGACTTCCCGGGCTACGGCATCGGCGGGCTGTCGGTGGGCGAGCCCAAGGCCCTGATGTATGAGATGCTGGACGCCATGCAGCCCCACTACGCGCCGGACAAGCCGCGCTACCTGATGGGCGTGGGCACGCCCGACTGCCTGCTGGAGGGCGTGGCGCGCGGCATCGATATGTTTGACTGCGTGCTGGCCACCCGGGTGGCACGCAATGGTACATTGCTCACCCGCGATGGCCGCATGGTCATCAAAAACAAGCAGTACGAGGAGGACTTCCGCCCCATTGACGATACCTGCGACTGCTTCACCTGCACGCACCACAGCCGCGCCTACATCCGCCACCTGTTCAAGGCGGGCGAAATTACCGGTGCCAGGCTCGCCACCATCCACAACTTGCGCACGCTGATCCGCCTGATGCAGGAAATCCGCCGCGCCATCCTGGAGGACGCCCTGCCCGAATACCGGGCGGACTTTTACCGCCGCTACGATATGGCCACGGCCTTTAACCGAGAGGAACCAGCATGACCCAACCGCACCTGACGCTGCAAAACGTCACCTACACCTATGAGGAGGGCGCCCCCGAGGCTGTGAGCGATTTTTCGCTGGACATCCACCGGGGCGAGTTTGTGGCCCTGCTTGGGCACAACGGCTCGGGCAAATCCACCGTGGCCAAGCTGCTCAACGGCCTGTACACGCCCACCAAGGGCACCATTCAGGTGGCCGGCATGGATACCGCTGACCCGGAGAACACCTGGGAAATCCGCAAGCGCTGCGGCATGGTGTTCCAGAACCCGGATAATCAGATTGTGGCCACCGTGGTGCGTGAGGACGTGGCCTTTGGCCTGGAAAACTTGGGCGTGCCCAGCGAGGAGATGCCCGCCATCATCACCCGCGCGCTGAAGGCCGTCAACATGGCGGACTTTGCCGACCGCGCCCCGCATATGCTGTCGGGCGGGCAAAAGCAGCGCATCGCCATCGCAGGCATTCTGGCCATGCAGCCGGAGATCATCGTGCTGGACGAAGCCACCGCCATGCTCGACCCCTCGGGCCGCGAGGAGGTGCTGGAAACGGCGCTGCGCCTCAACCGCGAGCAGGGCATCACGGTGGTGTGGATTACCCACTTCATGGAGGAGGCCGCCCGGTGCAGCCGCGTGGCCGTGATGTACAAGGGCAAGCTGGTTATGGACGGTACCCCGCGGGAGGTGTTCAGCCAGGTGGACCTGGTGCGCGAATACCGCCTGGATGTGCCCCCGATGACCAGGCTGGCACAGATGCTGCGCGAGCGGGGGCTGGACATCCGCCCGGACACCCTGACCATCAACGAAATGAGCGAGGAGGTGAAGCGCCTTGCCCATCACGCTTGAACACCTCAGCCACACCTATCAGGAGGGCAGCCCCTTTCAGGCGACCGCCCTGCACGACATTGACCTGACCATCCAGGATGGCGAGCTGCTGGCCCTCATCGGCCACACAGGCTCGGGCAAAAGCACCCTGGCGCAGCACCTCAACGGGCTGCTAAAGCCAACGTCCGGCCGCGTGCTGCTGGACGGGCAGGATATCAACGAAAAGGATACTGACCGCCGGGCGCTGCGCTTCCGCGTGGGGCTGGTGTTTCAGTACCCGGAGCACCAGCTGTTTGAGGAGACCGTGCGCAAGGACATCGGCTTTGGCCCGCGCAACATGGGGCTCAGCGAGCAGGAGGTCGAGGATCGCGTGCGCGAGGCCATGGACAAGACCGGCCTGGTGTACGAAGAGGTGGCCGAAAAATCGCCCTTTGAGATGTCCGGCGGACAGATGCGCCGCGTGGCGCTGGCCGGTGTGCTGGCCATGAAGCCGGATATTCTGGTGCTGGATGAGCCCACCGCAGGGCTTGACCCGCGGGCGCGGGATTTTCTGCTAAGCGACGTGGCACGCCTGCATCAGGAAGGCACCACGGTGGTGATGATTTCCCACAGCATGGACGATGTGGCCCGCCTGGCCACGCGGGTCGCCGTGCTGGAGAAGGGCCGCCTGGTGATGGAGGGGCCGCCCGGCGACATCTTCAGCCAGGTGGAGCGGCTGACCGCCATGGGGCTGGACGTGCCCCAGGCCAGCAAGCTGCGCCACGACCTGGCGCAGGCGGGCATCGAGCTGCCGCCCAGCTACCTGCTGGACGACCTGGCCGGGCATCTGGCCGCCTACCTGAAGGGGGGTGCCGCCGATGCTACGTGATATCACGCTGGGCCAGTACTACCCCATCGAAAGCCCGGTGCACCGCCTGGATCCGCGCATCAAGATATTGCTCACGGTGGCCTTCATCGTGTGCGTGTTTCTGGTGGGCTCCCCGCTGGGCTACCTGCCCATCGCGGCCTGCCTGGTGTGGGCCACGTGGCTGGCCAAGCTGCCGGGCAAGATGATGCTGCGCTCCATGCGGCCGCTGCGCATTTTGCTGATTTTCACCTTCGTGCTCAACCTGTTCTTCGGCACCGGCGATACCGAGCTGGTGCGCCTGGGCTTTATCCGCATCACGCAGGAGGGGCTGCACAACGCCATCCACTTCTCCCTGCGGCTGATTTTCCTGGTGGTGGGTTCCAGCCTGCTCACGCTCACCACGCCGCCGGTCACGCTGACCGACGGGCTGGAGAGCCTGGTGAGCCCGCTGAAAATCATCAAGTTCCCCGCCCACGAGATGGCCATGATGATGACCATCGCGCTGCGCTTCATCCCCACGCTGGCCGAGGAGGCCGACAAAATCATGAAGGCGCAAAGCGCCCGCGGGGCAGACTTTACCTCGGGCTCCCTCAAGCAGCGCGCCAAGGCGCTGATTCCCCTGCTGGTGCCGCTGTTTGTCAGCGCCTTCCGCCGGGCCGGCGACCTGGCCATGGCCATGGAAAGCCGCTGCTACCGGGGCGGCGAAGGCCGCACCCGCCTGCATGTGCTCAAAACCGGCCGCAAAGACTGGCTGGCCGTTGCCTCCATGGCGGCGCTGTACGCGGTGGTGCTGCTGATGGCACGCTATGTCTGACCGGGTTCAGCTGACGATTGAATACGACGGCACCCACTACGCCGGCTGGCAGCGGCAGCTAAACGGCCCCAGCATCCAGCAGGAGGTGGAGCGCGCGCTGCACCGCCTCACAGGTGAGCGCGTCAGCATCACGGGCGCCAGCCGCACGGATGCGGGCGTGCACGCCGTGGGTCAGTGTGCCCATGTGGATTTGACGGGCACCATCCCGCCCGAACGCCTGCCCTTCGCCCTCAATTCGCTGCTGCCGCGCGACATCCGAATCCTCAAGGGCGAGCGGGTAGGCGCGGCCTTTCACGCCCGCTTCAACGCCCGGGGCAAGGAGTACGAATACCGCATCTTCAACCGCCGTCAGCCCAGCGCGCTGCGGCGGCATTTTACAGCCCATGTACCCCTGCCGCTGGATGACGCGGCCATGGCCCGCGCCGCGGCCACGCTGGTGGGCACGCACGACTTCGCCGCCTTCCAGGCGTCGGGCGGCACGGCCAAGACCACCATGCGCACCATCCACGCCACCCACCTGACCCGCCAGGGCGACGAGCTGGTATTCACCATCCACGGCAACGCCTTTTTATACAACATGGTGCGCATCATCGCGGGCACGCTGATGTATGTGGGCCTGCACAAGCTGCCCGAGGACGCCTTCACCCAGGCGATTGAGACCGGCGACCGCCTGCTGCTGGGCCCAACGGCGCCGCCCCAGGGGTTGTGCCTTAATCGGGTGTTCTACGAAGCGGCGTGTATGTAACTTTGTGCCCGATTGCATGGTTCGACTGTTTTATTTGTTGCTTTCACACTAACAATATGTTAAATTATACGTGTGTAAGCAACAGGGGATGGGTGTCATGAATTATCAGCAGAAAATTGAAGCGCACCTCCGCGCGTCCCGCGGTATGATTACCGCTGCGTACTGTAAAGAAAACCAAATCCCCACCATCTATCTTAGCCGCATGGTAAGCCAAGGCGTACTCAACAGGGTGGCTCCCGGTCTTTATCTTGCAAGCAGTGGGGATTACGATACCTTTTTCTTTTTTCAATACCGCTATAAACAATCTGTCTTTTCGCACGAAACAGCCTTGTATTTGCTTGGAGCGACTGACCGGATTATCCAATCAATGGATGTGACGGTGAGCTCCAACTATAAATTTAACGCGCCCATGCGAGACATCAGGCTGCATCGTGTGCGCAAATCATGGCTGCATCTTGGCATAACCGAGGCTACTACCATGTACGGAAATCCTGTACGCGTATACTCCTATGAGCGAACCATCTGCGATTTCATCAGGCAAAAGGCGGAGATGGATTCGGAGGTATACATCAACCTATTGCGCTCATATGGGCAATATGACAAACGTCAGCCCCAGCAACTCTACGAGATTGCCACCCAGATGAACATGATAGATGAGGTGCGCCAGGTGATGGAACTCGTATATGAATAAGAGCCAATTGACCAGCCTTTGTCATGCCATCAGCCAGAAAACAGATCTATCCTTCAACGCTGTGATGACCTACTATTTTATGGAGGGCATTCTACGGCGCTTATCCAATAGCGCCCTGGGCGCTCACTTGGTATTCAAAGGCGGCTTCCTATTGTCTAATGTTGTCGGCATCAAAGCCCGAAGCACCGTGGATATTGATTTGCATCTCCAACAAATGACGCTGACGCAGGAACTGGTGCTCCCTGCTCTATCCCAAGCTTTGGAAGCAGACAATAAGGATAGTATTTGGTATTCGATTCAAAGCGTACAGCCCATCAAAGAGGAAGAGCGCTACAGTGGACTGCGCATCAGCGTCCTATGCCATTTGGAGAATATCCGTCAGGTCATCCCTTTGGACATTGCCACAGGGGATGTAATTACGCCACACGTTGTTCATTATCAATATGTCAGCATATTCAGCCCCGACATCATCAGCATACAAGCCTACCCCCTGGAAACCATGCTTGCGGAAAAACTACATACCGTATTTGTCAGAGGTTTTCTCAACAGCCGGAGCAAGGATTACTACGACCTTCACATTGTGTATCAGTTAAAGCGCCAACATATTGACCCCAAAGCTTTGCTGGACGCCTGCCGCCACACATTTCAGAATCGGCAAACAATATGGAGCTCTACCGGCATCAGGCAGACACTGACTACGCTGGCACAGGACGACGCTTTTCTCAAGCGCTGGCATGCCTATCAGAGGAAAAACCCGTATGTCGGCGAGACATCATTTCAGGACACAATCCAAAGCGCACTGGCCTTGCTGGATATGATAGATGTGATGGATAGTCGGGATAGCAATGACACAAAATAGAAAAGCTGTAGGCAGCCCCTCCCCCATCCGCCTGTCGGTGCGCGCGCTGGTGGAGTTTTCGGTGTTTGAGCCGGACATCGTGCCCTTTTCCACCGCGCTGATGGAGGAAGGGCGGCAGGCCCATCTGGCCCGCCAGCTGGACAGCAGGGCCCGCAGCGAGGTGCCCTTGCAGTGGACAGGGCGGCGGCAGGGCATCGACTTTCACATCTCCGGGCGGATGGACCTGTACGACGCCACGCTGTCCCCGCCGCTGGTGGAGGAAATCAAGCTGTGCCGGGGTGACGCGCCGGCGGCGGCGCGGCGGGCGCACCTGTATCAGGCGTTGTGCTACGCCTACATCCTGTGCAGGCAGGAAAACCTGCCCCACATCGCGGTGCGCGTGAGCTACGCCGCCACTTCGGGCGAGCTGCGCGCCTCTTTTGAAGAAACATATTCGGCAGATGACCTGGAAGGCATCTTTTTTCAGCTGCTGGATCAATACGCCGCCTGGCACAAGCGCCTGGTGCGCCACCGCGCGCGCAGGGACAAGAGCCTGGCGGAGCTGCCCTTCCCCTACCCTCAATACCGCGAGGGGCAGCGCGCCATGGCCGAGCAGGTGTACCTGGCCATCCTGCGCAAAAAGCGCCTGTTTGCCATGATGCCGACGGGCACCGGCAAATCGGCCGCCGTGCTGTACCCGGCGCTCAAGGCGCTGGGCGTGGGGCTGACCGGGCAGATATTCTGCCTGACAGCACGGGGCACGGCACGCCGCGCCATGGAGGGGGAGATGGCCCGCATGGCGGCGCTGGGGCTGCGCGCCCATACCCTGACCCTCAACGCCAAGGAAAAAATCTGCCCCATGGACGAGGTGCGCTGCGATCCGGCGCACTGCCCCCGCGCCGCCGGGCATTTCCTTCGGCAAGAGGCGGCGCTGATTGCTGCCATGCGCGCGAAGGGGCCATGGGACACCGCCTTTGTGCAGCGCATGGCCAACCGGCACACCCTGTGCCCCTTTGAGTACAGCCTGGCGCTGAGTGTGCTGGCCGATGTGTTGATTGGCGACTACAACTACGCGCTGGACCCCAGGGTGTACATCCAGCGCATCTTTGACCGGCCGGGGCCGGTCACCGTGCTGTGTGACGAGGCGCACAACCTGCCCGACCGCGTGCGGGAGATGCTGTCAGGCGAACTGTCGGGCGCGCTGCTGGCGGAGTTTCGCAGGCTTACCGGCCGCCTGATGGGCCGCGCCAACGCCATCTACCGCAAGGCGGGCGCGCTGCTCAAAGCGCTGCGCGCGCTAGAGGAAGGCATGGATGTCCCGCCCACGCTGCTTGAAAGCACCGAAGCCTTGATGGGCGCCCTGCGCGCCGCCCCCCATGTGCGGGTGGAGAGCGGCCTGATGCAGCAACTGCTGGGCTTTCAGGACGCGCTGCGCCACAGGCAAATACAGCCGGATGATTACCGGCTGTTCGTGCAGGCGCAGGGGCGTGAGCGGCGGGCGCGGCTGCTATGCCTGCACTTCACCCCCTACCTGCGGGAGGTATCGGCGCCGTTTCAGGGGTTTGTGTGCTACTCCGCCACGCTGAGCCCGCTTACTGCCATGCGCGATTTGCTGGGCGGCGAGGCCGAGGACGCCTGCTTTGAACTGCCCTCCCCCTTCCCGCCGGAGCACCTGCTGACCCTCACGCTGCCGGTCAACACCCGCTGGGGGGCGCGGCAGAATAGCCTGCCCATGCTGTGCGGCGCCATCCGCGCCACCTTTGCCGCCCATCCGGGCAAGTACATCGCCTTCTTCCCCTCCTACGCCTATATGCGGGCCGCCGCGGAGCAGCTGGGCGATTTGCCCCTGCATGTGCAGCAAAGCGGCATGGATGAAGCCGCGCGGGATGCCTTCCTGGCGCGGTTCACCCACAGCGACGAGGCGTTGCTGGGCCTGTGCGTGCTGGGCGGCGTATTCGCCGAGGGCGTTGATTTACCCGGCCTTTCCCTGATCGGCGTGTGCATCGCAGGTGTCGGCCTGCCCCAGGTGGGACCCGAGCGGGAGGCTATCCGCCAGCGCGCGCAGCAGCAGGGGCTCGATGGCTTTGACGTGGCCTACCGCCACCCCGGCCTGCACAAGGTGTTACAGGCCGCGGGCCGCCTCATCCGCTCGGAGAGCGACCGCGGCGTGCTGCTGCTGTGTGATGACCGGTATCGCCAGCCGGGCTACCAGGCCCTGCTGCCGACGCACTGGCAGATGCGGCAGGCGGCGGACGAAAACGCCGTGGCTGCGCTGGCACACGCCTTCTGGGTCGAAACCCCGCCCACATAAAAAACCATGCCCATCAAGGCATGGATACGATTGATATGCCGCCACACTCCTATTCCAATAACCCATCCAGATGCATCAGCGCACGGCGCTTCACGCGGTAACACTGCCGCGGGCTGTAGCCCATCACGTCGGCTGCGTCCACAATGCGCAGGCGGGACAGGTAGACCAACCGCAGCACCTGGCGCTCCTCCTCACCCGGCAGGCGGTTGATGAGGTGCAATGCTTGCCTTGTCTGCCGCACGCCCTGGGCGCGGTACCGGGCAATCTGGCCGGTCAGGCTATCTGCCTGGGCCAGGCGTTCCTCCGCCTGGTCGGGCAACTTGTCCCGCAGGCGCTCCGCATCCTCGCGCAAAATGGCCTGCAGGCGAGCCAGCTTGGCCGCCTGGTCGCGCGCGCCGGTCAGGCTGTGCAGGTATCGCTCCACATTCATCGGCGCTCCTCCCCACCGGTCAGCAGCCGGCGCAAGGCCTGTACTTCCTCCGGCTGCATGACCGCCTGCCCGCGCAGCTTTTTATTAAGCGCGCTCAGGCTGACGTGCAGCGCCCGGGCGGCCTGGGCACGGCTGATGCCGCGCAGCGCCATCACCGCCGCTATCCTGTTTCCTTCCCTCATGTTGCCCAATGCCAACCCTCCTTAAACGCGAACATTTGTTCTCTTTATGGCGACAGTATAGGCAGGATACTTGGCGCTGTCAACCAGTGGGCGGCAATCGGATTCTGCGGGCGGTTTTCGCCCGCCGGGCAGTCCGAAAAAGGGCGGGCGTTTCACCGGGCATGCCCCTGCGTTACACGTTGTTTCATTGACCGGCGGCAGGCCGAATGCTATGATACCGGCATCATGGGACACGGAGGAAGGTTTCTTGACCAACGAGGCGGAGCGCGTGCGCCCCATCCCATACAGCGGCAAAAGCAGCACCCGGCAGATGATTGACGCGGCGTTGATGACGACGCTGCTGGCCCTCTGTTCGCAAATCGCGGTGCCGCTGCCGCTGGTGCCCATCAACCTGGCGCTGCTGGCGGTATACCTGTGTGCCCTGGTGCTCAATGGGCGGTGGGCGCTGATCAGCGTTGGGCTATATCTGCTGATGGGCACCGTGGGGCTGCCGGTGTTCGCCGGTTTTCGCGGGGGACCCTCGGCGCTGTTCGGCCCCACGGGCGGCTACCTACTGGGCTATCTATGCGCGGTGGCGGTCATTGTGCCGTTGGCGCCCTCGGCCAATACCCTGTGGCGGCGGGCGCTGGTGTGTACCTTGGGCCTGCTGGCCTGCTATGTGCCGGGCACGCTGTGGCTGATGCTGATGACGGGCAGGGCTTTGCCCCAGGTGTTGCCGCTGGCGGTCTACCCCTTCCTGCCGGGTGATCTCCTCAAGATTGCCATGGCGGCTTCCATGGCCCCCAAACTGCGCACGGCGCTGCGCCGCGTGAAATAAGAGGAAAAAATGGAAAACCTGCTCAGCTATGTGGCCCGGGCGGGTCAGCAATCCCTGACAGAGCTGCCCCTCAACGAGGTGGATTTGGCCGCCTTTTCCCAGCTGGTGTATGTACCGATGGACGAAATCGCCCGCCCGCACGAACACCAGAGCCTGGCCGAGGCCTCGCAGGCGCTGACCGGGTATGAGGAAAAGACCAAGCTATACGAAATCTTCCTGCGCAAGCGGCTGGAGCTGCTGCACGCCATGGCATCGGCCCCGCGGTGGGCCGATTTGCGGTTGAGCGGCTATGTAAACGAGCGCTCACTGGAGGATGAGAAGCAGTTCTGCGCCATGACGCTGTGGCTGCCCGACGGCAGCCGCGCCATCGCCTTCAAGGGCACGGATGCCTCCCTGGTCGGGTGGAAGGAGGACTTCAACATGTCCTTTGAAAGCCCGGTCTCCGCCCAGCAGGCGGCCGTGGGCTACCTGCATACCGCGGCGGCGGTAGACGACGCGCCGCTGACCGTGCTTGGCCACTCCAAGGGCGGCAACCTGGCCATCTGGGCCGCCGCCTTCTGTGATGACGCGGTGCGCGGACGCATTCAGTCCGTGCACAGCTTTGACGGTCCGGGCCTGATGGACTCGGATACGCAAACCGCAGGCTATGTGGCGCTGGGCGAGCGCATCCACTCCTACCTGCCCCAGGGCTCGCTGGTGGGCATTCTGATGAACCAGCATAAGCCCTACCGCGTGGTCAAAAGCCGGGCGCTGAGCGTATTTCAGCACGACCTGTTCAGCTGGGAGGTGGAGGCGGAGGCGCCGCGCTTTATCAGCATGGAGGAGCTGTCGCGCACCAGCCGCATCATGGATGAAACGCTGGATGAGTGGCTGCACGGCATGAGCCTGGAGGAGCGGCGGCTGTTCTGTGACAGCGTGTACGGCGTGCTCACCGCAGGCAACCTGGAGACCCTGACCGACCTGGTGAGCCCCGACCTGCAGTCGGCCAAGCGCATGCTGCACGCCATGAGGGACCTGGATCCCCACACCCGCAGCATGATGGGGCAGGTGTTCCGCGCGTTGCTGTCGGGCACGGTGGGCAGCGCGCTGTCCGCCATAAAGCAAACTGTGCTGGAGCTGCTGCCCGGCGTCGCGAACAAGCAGGAAGAAAAGGAGCCGCCGGAAGCGCTCCAGCCACCGGAACACTAAATTGATATACAAGACCCGCCAGGCATCCCTGCCGGGCGGGCATTTGCATGTTCTATATGTTTCGTTAGGCTGTCTTCAGCATCTCCACCAGGCGGCCCTGTTCGGCTGCCTCCAGAATCGCGGGCACCCCTTCGGGGTCCAGGTGGATGAAGGCGATGCATTCGCCCTTCTTGTCAAAGCCCATCACGGCCTCGCCATCCTCGCCGCCATGCAGGCCGCACTCCACCCGCTCGCAGAAGGTGCGCATGGCGTTAACCGCCAGCTTGCGCGCGGCCTTGCGGTCGCGCTTGTAGGCACCGGCTTCCTTTTTGGGAATCAGGTAGGCGTCCACCTTTTCAAAGCCGGGATGTTTCTTGATCATACCCTATGCTCCAGAATCATCGAATTACTGAGCCTGGCCGCATTCCGGGCAGAACTTGGCGTCCTGCGGGATGGGCTTGGCGCAATGCTTGCACGCCACGGACTGTGCCTGCTGCGCGCCGCACTCGGGGCAGAACTTGGCACCCTGGGGAATGGGCTGCGTGCAGTTGACACAGGGCACGGTGGCCTGCGCCTGCTGCTGGGGCTGCTGTGCGCCCTGCATGGCGTTTTGCATCATTTGGCCCATGGCCATGCCGGCGCCAATGCCGCTGGCCATGCCGGCGCCGCCCGAGGGGTTGTTGGCCGCGTCGCGCATGGCGTCCGCCGCCTGCATCTGGGTGTAGCGGTTCATATCGCCCAGCACGCCCATGGAGGTGCGCTTATCCATCGCCTGTTCCACTTCCTGGGGCAGGCTGATGTTTTCGATGACAAAGCTCTCCAGCTTCAGGCCCAGCGGGGCAATCTTGGGCGCGACCATGTTGAGCACATACTGGCTGAGCTCCTCATAGTTGGCCGCCAGATCCAGCGCGGGAATCTTGCTCTGCGCCAGCGCGTCCGACAGCGAGGAGATGATGGTGCGCTTGATTTGGCCCTCCACGCCCTCCACCGTGAACAGCTCGGATGTGCCGAAGACCTCCTTGAGGAAGGCCACGGGGTCGGACACCCGGAAGGTATAGATGCCAAACGCGCGCAGGCGAATCATGCCGAAGTCCTGATCGCGCATCATCACCGGGTTGCTGGTGCCCCACTTGAGGTCCAGGAACTGCTTGGTGTTGATGAAGTACACGTCCGCCTTGAAGGGGCTGTTGAAGCCGTACTTCCAGCTCTTCAGCGCGGTCATGATGGGCATGTTCTGCGTGCTCAGCTCGTAGCGGCCGGGCTGGAACACGTCGGCCAGCTTGCCCTCGTTGACAAAGATGGCCACCTGACTCTCACGCACGGTGAGCTGCGCCCCCATCATGATTTCCTTGCCGCGGTTGTCGTACTTGTAGACCATGGTATTGGCCGAGGAATCGGTCCATTCGATGACGTCGATTAATTGTCCCCTGATCATATCCAGGATACCCATGGGCAAATCCTCCTTCGTGTGTTGACTTTGCGAATTATTCAGGCCGGTCTGCGGTCAGTCCGGGCCATTTCCCGTGATGTCGTTGAGGCTGCGCAGCACCGTAAACTGCTCAATGTCCAGGTCCAGGTCCAGGTATTCCTTGATGTCGGCCACCTTTTGCTGCACATACTGCTGTACGCGGTGGCTGACCTCCTGCACATCCTCCTCCGGGCTGTCGTAGCGCTGGCAGCCAATCAGGCGGATGTGCCTGGGCGTCAGCACGGCCACGCCGTAGTAGATGTTGTCGGCGTAACGGCCAAAGAAGTTGCTGCGCAGCGCGTTCTCCAACCGCTCGCGGCCATAGTGCCAGCGCCCCTCCAGGTAGACCTCGCCCTGGGGCAGATCGAAGTCGAACAGAAACGCCGGCCGATTTTGCGCCAGGTTGGCGCGCATCAGGCGCAGGCGGCTGTTGAGCTCCGCCGGGGTGGCAATCTCCCGCGCGAGCAATTGGTGCATCAGCTCGTCGCGCAGGTACTCCAGCACGGCGGCCTCGTCATACTCCTCATCCGAGTCATCGGCGTGCATGCGGTCCAGAAAGCGGCGGATGCGCGTCAACTCGTCGTGCAGATCGCTCTCCTGATGATGCGGCTGAAAAATCGGCAGGCTGGGGCGCCCCTCGACCAGGTATTGGTGCAGCATGCCCGGATCGGCATGCCGGAAGGAGTAGCCCACCGCGTCCACCGCGTTGCGCTCCAGGTAGTCGATGGCCTGCTGTGCGTCCCCAATAACGTGAACAGGCGCAAACATCATGTCCCCCAGGTCGGTCAGGTGCCCAAAGGCCTCCACGACCTCATCCCGGTCGGTGACAAGCAGCAGTTTGTACATGCGGCGCCCTCCTTGATTGTTTCAACGACTTCATTATACCCATAATTGACAAAGGGCACAAGTTCCACGGGAAAAACCGGCGTGCCATTTGCGAGTAACGGCGGACGCCAGAGCGCATCAACAAAAAAACCGCCCGGTACAGGGCGGCGTATGAGTCCGGAGCAACCGTACCCGCGTTATGTGTCCAGCCAGCCAAGTCCCAGGCAGGGCAGCCCCAGGTGAATGGACAGCACCAGCCCGACCCCGCGCACGCTGACCTCGTGGCCAATGGCGCGCAGCTGCTCCGCCAGCGTCTGCGCGTCCACGGGGGCGGCGGCATGCTGCACGGCCACCTGCCGCGGTGGCCCCTGCAGGGCCGCCGCCAGCTCGCGCAGCTGCTGCTGACGGCCGCGGGCCAGCGCGTGGGTCACCACGCCGCCATCCTCCAGCCGCAATACCGGCCGCACATTCAGCAGGGAAGAAACCGACAGGCGCACCACGCCCAGCCGCCCGCTGCGGCGCAGGGGGCCCATATCCTGCACAGAAAACAGGGTGTGCGTGCTGTCGCACAGCAAGCGCACCTGCTCCGCCGCCTTCAGCCCCATCCCTGTGTCGAGCATCTGCCGCGCCCGGCGCAGCAAAAGGTAGAGCGCGGCGCCTGTGGTGCGCGAATCCAGCACCTCCACCTGCCCCTTGCCCACCTCGTTGGCCGCCTGGCAGGCGTTGAGGTAGGTACCGCTCAGGCGAGCGGAGATGGTGAGGCACAGCGCCTGATGGCCGGCGGACACAATCTGCTCAAACACATCGGCAAAAGCCGCGGCCGATGCCTGCGCCGTGGTGTACTGGCTCAGGTCCACCCCCGCGTTGGCCCTGGGCGGATGAAAATCCTCCACATAGCCCTCGGCGATGAAGGCCCGCCCCTGCCGGGCATAGGTCATGGGCACCATCACGGCATGCAGCGCCCTGGCCTCCTGCCGGGTCAGCCCGGCGGTGGTATCGGTCACCAAATAAATCACGGCGAGCCCTCCCCCAGCTTGCGGAAGCGGCGGTACCGCTCGCGCAGGATGCCCTCGCCGGACATGCCGGCGTAACGGGCCAGTGCCAGCTCAAACTTGCGCTTCACGGCGGCGGCCGTGGCGTCAAAGCCGTCCTCCTCGGGGATCAGCCCCTCTACCACGCCAAGCGCCAGCATGTCGTGGGCGGTCAGCTTGAGCGCCTCGCTGGCCTGGCGCACCTTACCCGCGTCCTTCCAGATGATGCTGGCCGCCCCCTCGGGCGACAGCACCGAGTAAACGGCACCATCCAGCATCCACACGCGGTTGGCCACCGCCAGCGCCAGCGCGCCGCCGCTGCCCCCCTCGCCGATAATCAGCGACAGCACGGGCACCCTGAGGCCCATCATCTCGTGCAGCATCTCGGCGATGGCCTGGCCCTGCCCGCGCTCCTCCGCGCCGATGCCGCAGGCGGCGCCCGCCGTGTCAATCAGGCACAGCACCGGCCGGCGAAACTTCTCCGCCTGCCTGAGGTGCCACAGCGCCTTGCGGTAGCCCTCGGGCTGGGCAGAGCCAAAGTTGCGGCGCAGGCGGTCCAGGTTGTCCTCGCCCTTTTCCAGCGCCAGCACGGTCACACAGGTATCGTTCAGGTAGCCCAGGCCGGCCACCAGCGCCGCGTCATCGGCAAAGCGGCGGTCGCCATACAGCTCCACAAAGTCGCTCACCATGGCGCGGATGTATTGCAGCGCGTCCGGCCGCTGGGGCAGGCGCGCCGCCTGTACCTGCTCATACGCGCCCATCAGGCGGCCCCTCCCGTATGCATCCTCAGCAGCAGGCCGACCAGCGCCCGCTGGGATTCCCGCGGGCTCAGGCGGCCCACAAAGCCGTGTGCCAGCTGGAACTCCGCCCGCTGAAAGCCCTCGGGCAGCGTCTGGCGGGTGGTCTGCTCAATCACCCGGGGGCCGGCAAAGCCAATCAGCGCGCCCGGCTCGGCCAGGATAATATCCGCCTGCATGGCAAAGCTGGCCGCCACGCCGCCGGTGGTGGGGTCGCACAGCACAGCCAGGTAGAACAGCCCGGCATCGGAATGCGCGCGGACCGCGCCCGACACCTTGGCCATCTGCATCAGCGACAGGATGCCCTCCTGCACCCGCGCCCCGCCCGACAGGGTATAGCCCAGCACAGGCAGGCGCTCGCGCAGGGCGCGCTCAAACAGGCGGGTGATCTTTTCCCCCACCGCGGCGCCCATGGACCCCATCATGAACCCCGGCTCCATGACAAAGAACCCGCAACGCATGCCCTCCACCCGGCCCAAGCCAGTGACCACGGCCTCCCGCTCGCCGCTGGCTTTGCCCGCCTCCTCCAGCTTGTGCCGATAATCCGGGAAGCGCAGCGGGTCGCGCGACACCAGGGCCTCATCCAGTTCCTCAAAGCTGCCCTCGTCCAGCACCATGGCGATGCGGGCGCGGGCGCTCATCTTATGATACTGGCGGCAGCGGGGGCAGATGTACAGGTTGGCGGCCAGTTCGTCCACGGGCAGGCGGCGCTTGCAGCCGGGGCAGCTGACCTCGGGCACCGCTGCCTTGTCGCCCTCCCGTCCAAGTGTCTCCAGCGGCAGGTTGGGGCGGCGGAACAAATCCTTGGATATCATCACAGGCTGCCCTCCCTCTGGCTGAGGTAATCGGTGGTGTAGCTGCCGTCCACAAAGCCCGGCTCGCTGAGCAGCTGCGACTGGAAGGACGCGGTATGGTCCACACCCTCAATCACGGTCTCGCACAGGGCGGCCTGCATTTTGCGGATGGCCTCCTCCCTGGTCGGCGCGTGCACGATGACCTTGGCAATCAGTGAATCGTAGTGCAGCGGCAGCTCGTACCCCTGGTACAGCGCCGTGTCAAAGCGCACCCAGGGGCCGCCGGGCGCGTGCAGCAGGTCGATGCGCCCGCCCGAAGGACGGAAATCCTGCAGCGGGTCCTCCGCGTTGATGCGGCACTCAATCGCGTGGCCGCGACTCACCACGTCCTTTTGCTGGAAGGGCAGCGGCACACCCGCCGCGACGCGGATCTGCCACTTGACCAGGTCGATGCCCGACACCATTTCGGTGACTGGATGCTCCACCTGCAGGCGGGTATTCATCTCCATAAAGTAGGCGTTGCCCTGCGCGTCCAGCAGAAACTCCAGCGTACCCACCCCCTCATACTGAAAGGCGTGCACCGCTTGGCGGGCGTGGCGCATCAGCGCGCGCCGCTGGGTGGGCGTCAGCCTGGCGCAGGGGCTTTCCTCCACCAGTTTCTGGCGGCGGCGCTGCATGGAGCAATCGCGCTCGCCAAAGCAAAGCACATGGCCGTGCGTGTCACACAACACCTGCACCTCCACGTGCTTAACGCCCTCCAGCAGCTTCTCAATATACAGTCCGGGGTCGCCAAAACAGGCCTTGGCTTCCTGCGCGGCTTCGCGGAAGGCGTGGTCAAAATCCTCAATGCTGTCCACCCGTCTGATGCCGCGCCCGCCGCCGCCGCTGCGCGCTTTGATGAGCAGGGGGAATCCCACCTGCTCGGCAGCCTTGCGGGCGGCCTGAATGTCCTCCAGGTCCTCCCGGCCGGGGATGGTGGGCACGCCCGCGGCAGCCACGGTGCGCTTGGCGGCGTCCTTGTTGCCCATCTGCCGGATGACCTGGCCGGAAGGGCCGATAAACCGCAGGCCGTTTTGCTCACAGGCATCGGCAAAGTCGGCATTTTCGCTTAAAAAGCCATAGCCCGGATGCACCGCCTTGCAGCCGGTGGCCAAGGCAGCACTCAGCAACGCGTCCTGGTGCAGATAGCTCAGCGGCGCCGGGGCCGGGCCGATGCAGATGCTCTCATCGGCCAGCGACACATGCAGCGCCTCCCGGTCGGCCTGGGAGTAGACGGCCACCGTCTGCACCCCCATCTCCTTACAGGCGCGGATGATGCGCACGGCAATCTCGCCGCGGTTGGCCACAAGCAGCTTGGAAAACATGCCTATGCTTCCGCCTGGGTGAGCATCAGCAAAAACTCCCCCTTGCAGCACAACTCGCCCTCCACGGTGGCTTCACCCTGGATGCGAATCAGGCTGCCCGCCTGGCGCAGCAGGCTGCAGGCGGTGTGCACGGTGTCACCGGGCTTGACCATCCGGCGGAATCGCACGCCCTCAATGCCCACAAACAGCGGCGTGCGGCCCTTCTGCAGCTCGTCTTTCACCAGAATACCGGCCGTCTGGGCAATCATTTCGCACAGCATCACGCCGGGCACAACCGGGTTGCCGGGGAAGTGTCCCTTCAAAAATTCCTCGTCGCCCCGCACATGGTAGGCGCCCGTGGCCTCCCCCTCTCCTGCCAGCCGCACTTCGTGCAGCAGCAGCATGGGCGGGCGGTGGGGCATGTATTGCATGATGTCTTGCTGATTCATGGCTCCTCGAATATCCGTCAATATAGTTTGATCAGCGTCTGGCCAAACTCGACCACGCTGCCGTTTTGCACACAGACGTCGGCCACCCGCGCGTCCTGCGGGGCAGTCACCTCGGTCACCTGTTTCATGACCTCCACCAGGCACAGCACATCGCCCTGCCGGACGCTGTCGCCCGGCTGCACAAAGGGCTTGCCGCCGGGCTCGGCGGCCTCGTAATACACGCCCACCACCGGGGACTTGACCTCGATGATGTGGTTAAAGTCGGGCCCCGCGTCCGGCATGTCGGGCGCGGCCTCCACCAGTGGCAGCGGCTTAACGGGCGCGGGCTGTGCCGGGCGGTCAACCTCGGGCCGACTCAGGCGCACATAGTCCTCCCCCTGGCGCACCTCCAGGCTCTGCAGGCCGCTTTTCTCAAACAGGCGCAAAATTTCGCGCAGCGGTTTTACATCCATCACACCCTCCGGAAGGCCAGCACGCCATTATGCCCGCCAAAGCCCAGCGAGGTGGAAAGCGCAAGCTGCGCCTGGTATGCCCGCGCCGTGTGGGGCACATAGTCCAGGTCGCATTCGGGGTCGGGCTCATCCAGGTGGATGGTGGGGGGCAGCATGCCCGCCTCCAGCGCCAGCATGGTGGCCACGCCCTCCGCGCCGCCGGCCGCGCCCAGCATATGCCCCGTCGCCCCCTTGATGGAGCTGACCGGCGTACGCCGCGCGCGCGCCTCTCCTAGGGCGTGCTTGATGGCCAAGGTTTCGGTCTTGTCATTCAGGGGGGTGCCGGTGCCGTGGGCGTTGATGTACAGTGGTTGGCTGCCGTCATCGCCCGCCTCCTCCAGCGCCAGCTGAATGGCGCGGGCGGCGCTCATGCCCTCGGGATCGGGCGCCGTGATGTGGAAGGCATCGCAGGTGGCGCCGTAGCCCGCCACCTCGGCATAGATGTGCGCGCCGCGGGCGCGGGCGTGCTCGTACTCCTCCAGCACCACCACCGCGGCCCCCTCGCCCAGCACAAAGCCGGCGCGCCGCGCGTCAAAGGGCAGGCTGGCGCGCATGGGGTCCGGTTGCTCAGACAGCGCCATGCAGTTGGTAAACCCGGCGATGGCGATGGGGTTCACCGAGGCTTCGCTGCCGCCCGCGATGGCCGCGTCCGCGTATCCGTGGCGAATCAGGCGGTAGGCCTCGCCAATGGCATGGGTGGAGGTGGCGCACGCCGTGACCACCGGTACGCAGGGACCCTTGGCCCCATAGCGGATGGCGATGTTGCCCGCCGCCATGTTGCCAATCATCATGGGTATGCACAGTGGCGACACGCGGCCTGGCCCGCGGGTGAGCAGCTTTTCCGACTCGCGGAAGAACGTCTCGATGCCGCCGATGCCGCTGGACACGTTGACGGCCAGGCGCTCGGCGGGTACGGTGCCCATGAGGCCGCTGTCCTCCATCGCCTGGTTGGCCGCCGCCATGGCGTACTGGGCAAACAAGTCCATACGCCGGGCTTCCGCCGCCTCCATGCCGTGCTTGGTGGGGTCAAAATCCTTCACCTCGGCCGCAAGCTTTACCTTATAGGCCGATACGTCAAAGCGGGTCAGCGGGCCGATGCCGCAGTCGCCCCGCAGCAGTGCCTGCCAGAAATCCTGCGTGCTTTGCCCGATGGGCGATATGATGCCAATGCCGGTTACTGCTACTCGTTTCATTTCTATCCTCACATGTACAGGCCGCCGTCCACCTGAAGGACGCTGCCGGTGACATACCCCGCACCGGGGGAACACAGATAGGCGACCGCCTCGGCCACTTCGCCAGCCTGTCCCAGGCGCTTGACGGGCACGCTTTGCAGCGCGGCCTCCAACGTGGCGGGGTCCATCGCATGCACCATGTCGGTGTCGATATAGCCCGGGGCCACGGCGTTGCAGGTGACCTGGCGGCTGGCCAGCTCGCGCGCGATCGTCTTGGTCAGCCCCACCAGCCCGGCCTTGGCCGAAGCGTAGTTGGCCTGACCGGGGTTGCCCATCATGCCCGAGACCGAGGTGATGTTGACGATGCGGCCGGGCTTGGCGCGCATCAGGTCGCCGCAGCAGGCACGAATCAGGTGAAACGCACCGTTCAGGTTGACCCGCACCACGCGGTCAAAGTCCTCCGACTTCATCATCAACGCCAGGCCATCGCGGGTGATGCCCGCGTTGTTGACCAGGATGTGGATGGGGCCAAGCTCGGCCTTCACCTGCTTGACGGCAGCATCCACCTGCGCGGCATCGGCCACATCGCACTGAATGGCCAGCGCCCGGACGCCCTTTTTTTCCAGCAGGCGCACCGTTTCAAGCGCCGCGTCCTCACGCCCGGCGTACAGGATGGCAATTTTGCCGGCCTGCTCCGCCAGTTTGAGGGCAATTTCGCGGCCAATGCCGCGCGAACCGCCCGAAATCAGCGCCGTGCGCTCCGTATTGCTCATGCTCACGCTCCCAAACTTGTCACGGCCTCCTGCAAGGCCTCGGGGGTATCCGCCCGGGCGCAGCGCGCGTCCGGTACAATTCTGCCAATCAGCCCGCACAGCACATTGCCGGGGCCAAGTTCCAGAAAGCGATCCACGCCGGCATCAGCCATAGCGCGCACCGTCTCCTCCCAGCGCACGGGGCTGGCCACTTGCCGGGCCAGCAGCTCACGGGCATCGCCCGCGCCATATGGCCGGGCGGTCACATTGCTGTAGAGGGGACATTTCGGCTCCTTCAACTCCTCCTGTGCCAGTGCGTCAGCCAGATGGTCCGCCGCGCCTTGCATTAGGGGGCTGTGAAAGGCGCCGCTTACCTTCAGGCGCATGGCCCGGCCACCGGCGTCGGGCAGCGCTCGCTCAAAGTCCGCCAGCGCTGCCAACGCACCCGATACCACAATCTGGCCTGGGGCGTTGTAATTGGCAGGCCACACGCCGGGGTGTTCCGCGCACAGGGCTTCCACCTTTTGCTCGTCCAGACGCAGCACGGCAGCCATGCCGCCCGGGTTATGCTCACCACAGTCCTGCATCCACTGCCCTCGGCGTGCCACCAGCGGCAGCGCGCGGCCGGGGGACATCAGACCGCTGTAGGTGGCCGCCGTCCATTCACCCAGTGAGAAGCCGGCGCAGCAGTCGGGCGTCAACCCGGCATCACGCGCAGCGGCGGCTGCCGCCAGCCCCACGGCCAGCAGCGCCGGCTGGGCATGGCGTGTCTGCACCAGCACCTCATCGGGCCCTTCAAAGCACAGCTTGAGCAGGCTGGGGTGCAGCGCGTCCAGCGCGTCCAATGTTTTTCGCGCGGCGGGCGACCCCTCGTACAGCGCGCGGCCCATGCCAGTGGTCTGGGCGCCCTGCCCGGAAAAGACAAACGCTAAACGACCCACTGGCCGGCTCCCTTCAACAGCTGCTCTGCTTCCTTGAACATGCCTTCCACAATATCCCGGGCGGGCAGCTTTTCCTTGACCAGGGCTGCCGCCTGACCTGCCATGACGCAGCCGGTCTCCATGTCGCCCTGCCTGGCCGCACGCCACAGAGCGCCTGTGCCAAACTGCTCCAGCTCCTCATTGCTGATGGCTGTATCGGCCTCGCGGCGGGCAAACTCGCGCATGTAGCTGTTTTTCAGCGCGCGCACGGGGTGCCCCAGCCTGCGTCCTGTCACCACGGTATCGATGTCCCGCGCGGCGACCACATAATCCTTGTAGCAATCAGGGATGGTGCACTCCGTCGCCGCCAGGAAGCGCGTGCCGCACTGCACGCCCTGCGCCCCCAGCATCAGCGCCGCCGCCACGCCGCGCCCGTCGGCAATACCGCCAGCCGCCAGCACGGGGATGTCCACCGCATCCACAATTTGGGGCACCAAGGTCATCGTGGTCAGCTCGCCGATATGGCCCCCCGCCTCGCACCCCTCCGCCACCACGGCACAGGCCCCCTCCCGCGCCACGCGCCGGGCAATGGCCACCGAGGGAATCACCGGCACCACCCGGATGTCTGCCGCCAGCCACGCGGGCATGAACCTGCTGGGCAGACCCGCCCCGGTGGTCACCACGGGCACACGCTCCTGCGCCACCACCTGCGCGGTTTGCTCCACATGAGGACTCATCAGCATGATGTTGACGCCAAAGGGCTTGTCGGTCATCGTGCGGCACAGGGCAATCTGCTCGCGCAGATAGTCCGGCGGCGCGTTCATGGCGGAGATGATGCCCATGCCCCCGGCGTTGGATACGGCGGCGGCCAGGTGGGCATCCGATACCCAGGCCATGCCGCCCTGGAAGATGGGGTACCGGATGCCCAACAGCTCGGTGAGCCGCGTATGGATCATTTTCCCGCCTCTTCCACCTGGCGCACCAGGCTGCCCACGGTGCCATCCAGTGTGCTCATGTCGATGGTGACGGAGAATGTGTCCTCCAGATCCATGATTAGTTCAGCCACGTCCAGGCTGTCCAGCGACAGTTCCTGAAACTTGGTATCGGGGGTAATGGCATCGGCTGCGGAACCTGCGCGCTCGGCCAGAGCAGTGGCAATCTTGCTAAATGCGTCCATGGATATGTCCTCCCGTTTTTGTTAGTTAGTCTTTCTAAGTAATTAAGCGAAAAAAAGCGTTTCCGCGGGGGCCCTGAGGTTAAGCGGCGCGGGCTTGTCCCAACGAATCAGGCAGGCGCCGCTGGTCATGCCCGCGCCAAAGGCGCTGAGGGCAAGGATATGCCCGGGCTGAAGCAGCCCGCTGTGATACAGGTCGTACAGCAGCATGGGCACGCTGGCCGACGAGGTATTGCCCAAGCGGTGGATGTTGGTGGGCATGCGCGCCGCGTCAATGCCCAGCCGCTGACGTACCGATTGCAGGATACGCATATTGGCCTGGTGCAGCAGCACCCAGTCGGCATCCGCAATGCTCAGCCCGGCCATGTCGGCCGCTGCCTGCAAATCCCGCGCGGACGAGGACACCGCGAAGCGGAACACCTCCTGCCCCTGCATGCGGATGCCCCAGGCGCCGTCCCCGTTTTGCGGGGTGAAGGGACAGGACTGCGCCGGGGCCGCGCTGTACAGCAGCGCCCGCCCGGTCTGCGCCGCCAGGCGGATGCTCAGCAGCCCCTCGCCCAGGCCCACCACGGCGGCGCCGGCACCGTCGCCAAACAGCACGCAGGTGCCGCGATCGGTCCAGTCGCTGACGCGGGAAAGGCCTTCCGCGCTGATAATCAGCACGTTCCTAGCCTTGCCGCTCTTGATGTAGGCATCGGCCGTATCCAGCGCGTAGATGAAGCCCGTGCAGGCGGCGTGCAAATCCACGCAGGGGCAATCCGCCTCCAATTCCTGCTGCACCAGGCACGCGATGGAGGGAAACAGGTCATCCCCCAGCGCCGTGGTGGCGATAATCATATCCAGGTCCCGCCCGTGCAGCCCGGCATCCGCCAACGCTTCGCGGGCCGCGCCCAACGCCAGACCGGTCACGGTCTCCTCCCGCATGATGCGCCGCTCCCGAATGCCGGTGCGGGTGCGAATCCACTCGTCGCTGGTATCTAGCAGCTGCTCCAGCTGCGCGTTGCTGACGGCCTGCGCGGGCAGTGCCCGGCCAATGCCAAGTATCCTCAATGCTTTTTCTCCTGGGCCAGCGCCTCTTCCTGACTGCGGAAGAAGGCCAGCAGGTTGTGCAGCCCGGACAGCAGCGCGTCCTTCTGCACCGGGGTGAGCCCCTCGATGGAGCGGTTCACCATCTGCCGGTGAAAGAACCGATGCACCGCTTCCGCGCGGCGGCCTTCCTCGCTCAGCCGCACGATGACCATGCGGCCATCCTGTTCGCTGCGCCCCTTGATGACAAAACCCTTGCGCGCCAGCTTATTAATGGACGCGGTGACCGAGGGCAATGTGATGGACAGGTCCCGGGCCAAATCGGTGATGCTTCGGCCCTCGCCGCCCTGGCGGTGCACGGCCTCCAGCATGTGCATCTCGTTGATGCTCAGCTTGTCGGCGCTGATGCGGTGCAGCATCTCCTCTTCCAGGCGCAGGATGCTGTTGAAGGTATTGACCAGCAGGTCGTTGAGCGCCTTGCCAAACTCGTCCATGCCTACCCCTCGCTTTCCGGTGCCCGCTCACCGGTTAATTAGTTAGTTCGCCTAACGAATGGCATCATACCCCCGCCCGGCGGATTTGTCAACTGCGCGACGAACACCCGGTATGGTATAATCTTCCCATCCCCTGATTGGGGCCATCCACATCTTTGTGTACAAGGGAGGAATCTCCATGAATGGATTTGACCCCAAGGGTTTATCCGGGCAGTCCGCGCCCGAGGAACAAAGGAAGCAATCGCCGGAGCTGGCGACGTCGCTGCGCA
>ENA-UOOM01001202-UOOM01001202.1-fermentation-metagenome-genome-assembly--contig:-NODE-1202-length-25822-cov-43.683743_pt1 | contig 25822 bp, 27 predicted proteins | sample MGYA00245781_ERZ724031 | MGnify/ENA primary metagenome ERZ724031 (study PRJEB28704, sample SAMN03018317) | fermentation metagenome | biome: anthropogenic terrestrial biome; feature: soil... | reverse complement strand
TTTTATTATTCTTCATGAAGCCAGCTTGTTGAGCTAAACCAATTAAGGTACCAGCAGTATCAAAGAAAGTAACAAGCAAGAAGGTTAAAACAACGACCCACATTTGTAACGTATTAATATCTTTAACGTGGAAAATTGCTTGACCAAAGGTTGGGGCTATACTTGGAGCCATTGAAATCACTTTATGTGGTAAGGCAATTTGACCAGTACAAATACCAAAGATAGCAGATAAAATCATTCCAATGAAAATAGCGCCAGGAACGTTCAAAATCATTAGGATAATAGTAACCAACAATCCAAAAATAGAAATCCAAACTAATGGACTGTGTAATGAACCTAAACCAACTAAGGTAGATTTGTTAGCGACAATCAAGCCACTATCTTGCAATCCTAAGAAAGCAATAAACAAACCAATCCCAGAAGAAATAGCAAACTTTAAATCTGCCGGAATTGCATCAATAATCTTTTCTCTCAACTTAAACATGGTAATTAGGATGAAGATAATTGAAGCAACGAAAACGGCAGCTAAGGCTGTTTCCCATGAAACATGCATTCCAATACAAACTGTGTAAGCAAAGAAAGCGTTGATTCCCAGAGCTGGTGCTTCAGCGATCGGGTAGTTGGCAACAATCCCCATGATTGCAGTTCCAAGCGCACTGGCTAAAGCGGTAGCGGTGAAGACGGCACCTTTGTTCATGCCGCTGGCACCTAATACACTAGGGTTAACAAACAAGATATATGACATACTGATAAAAGTAGTTAGGCCAGCAAGAAATTCCACCTTAACGCTGGTTTTATACTTATCGAGTCGAAAGTAACTCTTTATAAAATTCATTTTTCTCCTCCATGAGCAAATGTTCGTGTTTTATATCAGCCAATCAGCTTATATACTTTATCATTGATTAAATATTTTGTAAATACGAATTATATGTATAAACAGGAATTAATAATCTCTGTTTTTAATAACCCAATCTAAAAGGAAGTTGACCTAATAAAGATGTAACCGCTAAAATAAATTATAAGAAAACTCTACGATTTATTAAGGAGAAAATATGGCGAAACTGATTTTTTCAGATATTGATGGGACTTTAATTAATACGGATTTAAAGGTCACACCTAAGACGCGGGATGCCATTCGCAGACAGATCATCAAGGGGAACGTATTTGTTCCTGTATCGGCACGGATGCCAAAAGCTATTATGACTGCTGCGGGTCAGATTACCAATGGCTGTCCGATGATTGCTTATAATGGTGCCCTAGTGTTGGATGAAATGGGCAAGCCGCTTAATTCTCAATTCATGACTGCAAAAACTGCCGCTGAAATTTGCCAATATGCTGAAGATAAGAATAGTGGCAGTGCTTGGAATGTTTACAGCGGCTATAACTGGTATTGCTCTAAAAATAAGAGTTCATTAGTTGAAGATGAAGAAAAAATAGTTGCGGTTAAGGCAATACCTGTATCAATTGACCAAATTAAAAAATTAAAAGGTGTACACAAAGTTTTGCTTATGGGCAAGCCCAAAGTATTAGATCAGATGAAGGCAGATTTGACTCCTAAATATCCTAACCTTTATTTAGTTAAATCGGCGCCACATTTGCTTGAAATTATGGTTCAAGGTGTTTCAAAGGGTAAAGGCGTTGAAACGCTGGCTAAAGAATTTAACGTAAAGCTTCAAGATTGTTGGGGCTTTGGCGATAATTATAATGATGAAGCAATGTTAGATGTGGTTGGACATCCTGCTTTAATGGGTAATGCTCCTGAGGATTTAAAGAAGAAAATTGGGACTGTCACGGCGGATAATAATCACGATGGCATTGCGGATGCACTTGAAAAAATGTGAGGATAATTATATTAAATGCGTATAAATGTTCTTACAGAAATTAAAAATTGTCATTTTTGATATTACAGAATTGGGATTATGTAATTATCTGATTTACATAGAATAGAAAATGTCTTTGAAAAAAGTACATTTGATACTTTAGTGTTTTATAATATAAGTGTTATCTGGATTGTAATTTTTTAATTGCAATACAATTAATGGCTTACCAGATAATATTTTTTGCTTAATTTCATTATAAAGTAGCTCATCAAATTTGGTGAGCTACTTTTTGTTTACCTTATTTATATATGCAGAATTTATATATGCAGAAAAATTGATATAAAAAACTGGGCAGTTTTAGTAACTGCTCAGTTTTTCTTTATGCTTTAATTTTAACATCAGTAGGTTTATCCCAATCTTTTGGTAACTTACCCATTTCTTTTAATTTGGCAACTATTTGGTCGAGAACAATTTGCCGATCTTTCTCACTAGTCATGAAGTCTAACTTATCACCATCAATTACCATTTTTGGCGAATAATTATACTTTTTATACCATGGCTTGTAATAACGAAGCAGTCGTTTGTAGTAATCTTCTAAAGTTGCATCGTAACTAAGTTGCTCATAAGGACGACCACGCTTTTGGATACGTTTAATCATCGTATTATAAGAAACTTTGATGTGTACAAGCAGATCAGGTCTTTTCTTGGGCATATTATCGAGCTCACGCATCATATTGTGCAGTAGCTCGTAATAAGTATCGACTTCTTCTGAAGTTGCCCGTCCAATGTCTGCGTTCATTTGGAAGAAGAGAGCATCCTCATAAATAGAACGATCTAAAACATTATTGTCTTCTGTCAACGCGTCTTTGATACTGTGGAAACGCGTATTTAAGAAATATACTTGCAATAAGAAAGCATACTTTTTCGGATCAGCGTAGAAAAGTGGCAAGACGGGGTTGTCATCGACACTTTCGTAGAACGGCTTAGTTCCTAAATAGTCTGCTAAAATACCTGTTAAACTGGATTTACCGGCTCCAATTGGCCCGCTTAAAACAATAACTGTCATCACGTTCCTTCTTTTTCGTTACTCTATAAGTTACCTATAGCGCGTAACTTATTATCAATTTCACTTAAAACTTCTTTTTTAGCATCTTCATTGATCATAAAGTCTAATGAGTCACCGTTGATCTTCATTTTTGGTGATGCATCATAGTTTCTATACCATGGTTCGTAATAGCGAAGAAGCCTAGCATAATAATCTTTCAGGCTTGGATCATTAGAAATTTGTTCAAATGAACGTCCACGCTTTTTTATGCGCTTAAGCATCGTATCAAGTGATACATGGATATAAATCAATAAATCTGGCTTTTTACTGGGATTACCAGGAGTGTCTTCCATCATATTCTCGAGTAAGTCGTCATAGATTTTAAATTCTGTTGGGTCAGCAACCTTACTATCAACGTTCATTTTGAAAAATAATGCGTCTTCGTAAATTGAACGGTCTGAAACACTGTTTTTCTCTTTAATTGCTTGATCGATTTGTGCTAACCGGTGGTTAAGCAAGTAAATGTTAAGTAAAAAAGTGTAGCGTTTCATATCTTTATAATACAAAGGAAGAACAGGGTTATTATCGACCCCTTCATAAAAAGCCTGAGTACCTAAATGTTCAGCTAAAATACTGGTTAAACTGGATTTACCGGCTCCAATTGGGCCACTTAAAACAATAACTTGGATCACGTTCTTTCTAAATACAAGATATAGATACCTAACTAGTTTAATACGATATGTGGGGGCTAACAAGAGGAAGTTTAGTTAAGCTTTTTCGGTAAAAGTCAAGGCAATTTGTATGATACAGGTAGCTTTTTAAATATGATTAGAAACAAAGAATTGCTTTTTTATCGTATTTTAACGATTAGACAACGTTAGTGCTTGTAGTAAAATAGTGGTATAAGTATATAGTTTTATTTTTTGAGGTGTAGAAGGATGAAATCAAGTAAAAAAACAGTTATAACCATGATTGCTATGCTGTTACTAATTATTCCGACAGTGGCTTTTATGGGAAGCTCTAATGCAACTGTTCAGGCTGCAAAAACTTCCTCTAAAGGGATGCTTACCTTGAATTACAATTCTTATTTTTATGGTAAGGATGGCAAGCGGTTGAAAACTTACAAAGGAAGCAAGAGAAATACCTTTATTGCCAAAGGCAAAAAGGTTAAGTACATGGGTAATCCGGAGCAAACAACCGAATTGAAGAAGCATTATTTTGCTAAATATACTCCCCAAAGTGGGAACACCTACTATTGGTTGCCGTATAAGAACATTAATGGTCATGATTACTATCGCGTGGGTAAGAATGCTTATATTAGAGCAGATAATATTGGCTCGATTGATGGTGAAACAATGTATTATCGGGGAACGACTTATGTTACCGGTAAGAATGACTCTCATACCTATGATTCTGATATGAATGAAAATGATGATGTTGTCAAAAAAGGGCAAAAAGTTGCGGTTGATAAGCTTGTATCGGTCGAAGAAGAAGATATCGACACGCAGTTTTATTATAAAATTGCTGGCAAAGACGAATATATTTATGGCGGTGAAGCCGATTATGAGTATAATGTCACACCCAGACAAAATCTTGAAGTCACTGATTTTAAGTCTCCAACAAAGGCGCAACTGATTTTTAATAAGGATGCCGATGTTTATACTATTAACGGCACAAAGAAGGATCATCCTTATAGGACCACCACAAAGGGTGCAGAGGCCACTGCCGATGAGCTGCTCTATATTTGGTTACCGGATGAGCAAAAATCTGAATTATTCTACCATCTGCCGAACGTGAAGAGTTACGTTAATTCTATTAAAAAAGATGAATATATCGGTGAAGGTTTTGTTAAAGCCTCTGATGTTGACGTTGATAACGATGTAAAATTAAAACCGGTAAATACTGAAAAAGAAGCTGAAGCAGGTGCTATTACCGCTAGTTCAGATGATAAAAAAGAATTGCAGTCTTTAATTAATGATGAACAAACGGTTAAAGCAGGCGATCCTTATAAACTTTCTGAATCGTATTTAAGGGTGAGTTACGATCAGGCCTTGGATGCCGCTAAGCAGACTAATGCCTCAAGTAAAGCAAGTATTGCAGAGGTTAAGCAGGCCGCTTGGCTTTTGGATAAAGCCGCAAAATCATTAAATGGAGCTAAGGTTCAGGTAACTTATTTAAATAAGATAACTAATCGGGAAGCTACCAAAATTGAAGAGCTAGTCAGTGCTGCCACCGGTGATTGGGCAACCTTCGTCAACCATAATACTAAGCTAATTAGTTTTGATGATGACAATGTTCAACACACTTTAAATATTGCAGATTATGCAACGCAGGCTCCTGAGCCAGCTAGAAAAAAGTCAAAAACCGACAACGAGAGTTCTTTATATCCGGAAGACCTAAAGAAGGATGCAACTTTACGTAAATACAATAAGCTGATTAATTACGATCAAAGTAAGACCGTTTTAGTGGCAAAACGTAATACTAAAGTATACAGAGATGTCACCAAGCAAAATCCTAATATTTATATGAATGTTAATAAAGTTAAACTTGCCCCGTCTAAGACAACTTTGAAGAAGGGCGATAATATCGGATACTATGTAAACCCGGTAGTAAAGATAAAAGGTAAGTATTATTTCTTAGTTGCCGAGAAAAAGGTTTACTACGTTCCGGCTCAAAACGTTAAACGAGATAACTTTGCAAAGAGTCCAAGATATAAGAAATATAAAGCAGAACTTGATCGAATTTCTAAGAGCTTCACTAAGAATTCAAGGGCTATGGATGTAACTGCTAAAGTTAACACATATGATTACCTTGAAGATCCGTATGGAGAAATCAACCTGCACCCAGACTCTAAATTTAAGAAGGGTCAGGTTATGTCTATAGGTGATCCCAAGATAGTTAAAGTGAATGGTAGGTATTATTTTGCAGAAACTTTGAGGAGCATATTTGCTGATACCGATGGTTATGCTGTGAGAGCCGCTGATGTAAAGCCTAGTGTTCGTAGCAAGAAGCTTTATTCAGCTTCTAAAAAATAATATGTAAGTAAATAATTTTAATTTAAGGCAAAAATAAAACTGAGGTGAATACGTGGTTCACCTCAGTTTTTTGGATTCATTAATCTGTCTTAAGTTTATTTTATTTCTTATATTTGTCGTCTAATTCTGATGCGGCAGCCTTATCAATGATTACAACTACATCTAAATGCTTTTGTAGGATTGAAGCAGGTACTTGTTCAGTAACTGGACCTTCGATCATTTCTTTAATAGCATGAGCTTTGTTCTTGCCGAATGCCATCAAAACAACCTTCTTTGCTGACATAATGTTGGCAATTCCCATACAAATTGCTGATTTTGGAACTTCATCAATGTTGTCGAAGAAACGTGAGTTAGCCTTAATGGTGTTGTCAGTTAACTTAACTTCACGGGTAACAGTGTCAAATGATGAACCAGGTTCGTTAAAGGCAATATGACCATTTCTTCCGATACCTAAAAGTTGGATATCGATTGGGTTGTCTTTGATAATTTGGTTATAGTGATCAGCTGCTGCTTGTGGATCTTTGGCAGCTTCAAGACCATCGGGAACATATGACTTCTTGAATGGCTTCTTGTCAAACAAGTGCTTTTGCATAAAGTAGTGGTAACTTTGAGGATTATCTGGTTTTAAACCTACATATTCATCAAGGTTGATACTAGTAAGATTGTCGCAATTAAGGTCGCTCTTTACCCAATTTTGATAAAGGGTAACAGGGGTTGAACCGGTAGCTAAACCTAAAACTTTAGCACCATTCTTGATGCCTTTTTCAAAAATTTTGAATGCAGCTGCGCCGCCTTCGATATCGTTTTCTTTAACAATGATTTTCATAATGAATGACTCCTCCTCATTTACTTGTTAAGCATATTATAAATTGGTATATTCCAATTTGTCAACTAATAAAAAAAGAAATTATTGTATTTATGCGCTAAAATTTAGGTAGGAGTGTGAAATAGATATGAGTTTTGCTAAATTAACTGGACTCGGGATTGGAACTTGGAATATTGGTGAAGATCCTAAGAAGAAAAATGATGAGATCGCGGCACTTCACTATGGCTTAGATAACGGGATTAACGTGATTGATACCGCAGAAATGTATGGTGAAGGTAAGAGTGAGAAGCTCGTTGGCGAAGCCATGAAGGGTTATGATCGAAGTAAGATATATTTAATTTCAAAATTTTATCCTTATCATGCAACACCAGAACTTGAGCGTAAGAGCCTAGAAGCCAGTCTTAAAAGGTTAGGGACTGATTATCTAGATCTATACTTATTGCACTGGCGTGGTAATCACCGTTTATCAGATACGGTTAGGGGCTTGCAAACTTTGCAAAAAGAAGGCCTGATTCGTAAATGGGGTGTTTCTAACTTTGACACACCGGATATGAAAGAATTGTTTACGGTGCCGGGCGGCAAAGAATGTTTTGTCAATGAGGATTTGTATAACCTAGATCACCGTGGTGTTGAGTATGATCTTTTTCCATGGCAACAAAAGCACGGTGTCCGTTTTATTGGTTATTCTCCATTTAATTCTGGCAATGGTGACTCTATTCGAGTTACCCAGAATTTAAAGGTGGTTGCTCGTGACCATGGTGCTACAGTTCACCAAATAATGCTTGCATGGGCGATGAGAAGCGGCCGTATTTTGATTCTTTCTAAAGCAGGTAAGGTTAGCCATATGAAGGACAATATCGCAGCACAGGACATTAAATTGACGGAAGATGAATTGCGGTTGATTAATGCGGACTTCCCACAACCAACTGAGAAACAATCATTGGATACAATTTAGCCGTAATACAAGATATAGAAAATAATTTTAAATATTATCAATATGTTGTGGATAAACATGTTGATATGTGTGTAACTTTTTTAGATAAAAAAATCGCCTCTTCCTGAAAAGAAGAGACGATTTTATTTTGCTTTGAAATAGATTATTTAGATTTAATGTAGTTAACCCCATCGGCAGCAGGAGCTACAGATTTACCGAAGAAAAGAACCAAGACAACAACTGTGATCACGTATGGTGCAATCTGCATATAAACAGATGGAATTTTAGAAATAAGAGGCAGTTGGTTTCCAATAATACTTAGACTTTGAGCAAAACCAAAGAATAAGGAGGCCCACATTGCACCTAACGGGTTCCACTTGCCGAAGATAACGGCGGCTAATGCCATGAATCCTTGCCCTACGATGGTAGAAACTGAGAAGTTGCCAGAAATTGCTTCCGCAAAGACTGCGCCTCCAAGGCCACCCATGAAGCCGGAGATAAGTACACCTGCGTAACGCATAGCGTAAACGTGGATGCCCATCGTATCGGCTGCCTGTGGATTTTCACCACAGGATCTTAGGCGTAGGCCGAAACGGGTCTTATATAAAACCCACCATAATAGGATGGAAATAAGGATTGCGCACCAGGCAGGAGCCGACGTATTTTTAAAGAAAATTGGCCCAATTATAGGGATGTTGGCTAAACCAGGAATGGTAAAGTAGCCAAAGTTTTGGGTAATATTTTCAGTTTGGCCCTTATCATAAATTGCCTTAATTAAGAAGACGCCGAGTGGTGGGGCCATTAAGTTGAGCACGGTACCACTGATAACGTGGTTAGCATGAAAGTTAATCGTAGCTACAGCGTGCAAAAGCGAGAAGGTTAGTCCACAAATACCGCCAACCAATGCTCCGATCCATGGGGTAGCTTTACCAAATGTAGAAGCGAAGGTTAAGTTGAAGACGATGGATGAGAAAGCACCCATGGTCATGATCCCTTCAAGACCGATGTTAACAATCCCAGAATTTTCACTGTATACGCCGCCAAGTGCAGTAAGAATTAGCGGTGCAGAGTAGACAAAAGTTGATGACACAATCAGTGCCAACGTAGTAACAATATTCATTAAATTTGTCCTTTCTTACCAACTTCGATATTAGAGCCATCTATGCCATTATTGGGCCCACGTTCTTTTCTTTGCGGTTGTTGGTAATTATTTTTCTTATCTTTCGTCTTAAATAACAAGCCGATGACGTAACTAATTGCGACAAAGAAGATAATTGCGGCGATAACTATGGAAACAATTTCATAGGGAATACCGGCAATTGTCTGCATCCCTAACCCACCGATTTTTAAAATGGAGAATAAAATGGCAGCCAGTAAAATGCCGATAGTGGTACTACCGCCAAGTAAAGCAACGGATAAACCATCCCAGCCTATGTCTAAGCTCGTAGTTTGCGTGAAGTAGTTTTGGTAAGTTCCTAATCCTTGCACAACACCGCCTAATCCGGCAAAACTCCCGGATAGTAACATTGAAAGAATAATATTTTTCTTGGAGGACATTCCGGCGTAACGGCTGGCAAATGGGTTTGCACCAACGGATTTGATTTCAAAACCCATTGTTGTTTTCTTCATCAAAAACCAGTAAATAATGATAGCAACCAAAGCTAAGAAAATACCGGCATTGATTCGAGATCCGCCAAACATATTGGTTAACCAGTTAATTTTTAAACTGCCATTACTCGAGATATTTTTGGTTGTGTCTGTATCGATTCGCAAATTAGGTGACATAACCTGCTGCATAAGGTATTGGCAGGTATAAAGCACGATGTAGTTGAGCATGATGGTTGTGATTACCTCATTTGTACCAAATTGTGCTCGCAAGTAACCTGCAACTCCTGCAACTAAAGCACCGGCAATGGTCCCCACAATAATTGCCAAGGGCAATAAGATTATTTTAGGCATATTAGGATAAGCTAAAACAATCCAAATTGAAGTTAACCAGCCAGCTTGTGCTTGCCCCGGCAGGCCAATATTAAAGAAACCAGCTTTTGAAGCGATGGCAAAGCCAATTGCTGTAAAAATAAGTGGACTGGCTTCCCGAATAGTTTCACCAATTCCGTTCATGTTTCCTAAGGCACTCGCAAACATGGATGAATAAGCCTGGATTGGGTTGTAATTCCAGATAAGCATAATGATCGCACCAACTAAGAATCCAGCAATAATAGAAATAATTGGTACCAGGATCCGTTTTATTTTTGGACTAACTTTAATCATGATTTGTACCTTCTGTCTTTGCTCCGGTCATTAGCAGGCCTAATTCTTTGTTGCTTGTTTCTTCAGGCTTAACCTCGCCAGAGGCTTGCCCATCATGAAGAACAACGATGCGGTCAGATAATTGCATAATTTCGTCTAATTCATAAGAAATAAGCAGAATGGCTTTTCCAGCAGAGCGCTGAGCAAGTAGCTGTTTATGGATATATTCGATCGCACCGACATCGAGACCACGAGTTGGTTGAAAAGCGATGATTAAATCACTCTTGAGGTCTAATTCGCGAGCGATAATCGCTTTTTGTTGGTTACCTCCAGATAAATCACTTGCAAGAAGTGTGGCACTAGTTGTTCTGATATCAAATTGTTTAATTAATTTTTCAGCGTGTTCATGAATAGCCTTATGGTTAATAATTGCGTGTTTAGAAAGTGGTGGCCTGTAATATGTTTGCAAGGCCAAATTATCGGCTAAGGGGAATTGTAAAATCAAACCATACTTTTGCCGGTCGGCAGGGATGTGGGCAACACCAGCCTCAGTAATTTTACGTACCTTTTGGTTAGTCATATCTTTATTATTAATTATTACCGAACCAGAAGTAACGTGCCGTAAACCGGTAATTGCTTCCACCAATTCATCTTGACCATTACCGTCAATTCCGGCTAACCCTAATATTTCACCGGCGTGAATAGCAAAAGATAATCCTTTGACTGCCATGATGCCGCGGTTATCTTTAACGTGTAAATCTTTTACGTTTAAGATTTCTTTACCTGCCTTAACTTGGGGTTTGGTGAGGGTCATATTAACATGGCGGCCAACCATTAATTCAGCTAACCGATCATCACTAACTGCTGCCACATCAAAGGTGCCGACACTTTTACCGGCACGAATGACTATTACCCGATCGGCTGCCTCTTTAATTTCTTCTAATTTGTGGGTAATTAAGATGATAGATTTGCCTTCTTTTGCTAAACCTTTCAAGATTTTAATGAATTCAGTAACTTCCTGCGGGGTTAATACGGCAGTTGGTTCATCAAAGATAAGAATATCTGCCCCACGGTATAATACTTTTAAAATTTCTACTTTTTGTTGTTGTGCTACCGTAATATCCGCAACTCTTGCGTTGAGGTCAAGGGTTAATCCGTAACGCTTAGCTAAGGCAGACACTTGTTTTGCTGCCTTTTTTAAGTCTAATATTGGTCCCTTCGTACTCTCATGGCCCAAAATAATATTTTCTAACACGGTAAATGATTCCATTAACATAAAATGCTGGTGGACCATACCAATTCCTAAATTTTTAGCCACTGTAGGATCTTTAATGTCGACTTTTTTACCGCGGACATAAATCTCTCCGGCAGTTGGCTCGAGTAGCCCGGATAATATGCGCATTAAAGTCGATTTCCCCGCGCCATTTTCACCGAGAAGCGCCAGGATTTCACCCTTTTGGAGCGTGAGGTTGATATTGTTATTGGCTTTAAAACCGTTAAAGTCTTTAACAATATGGCGCATCTCAATTATATTTTTAGTCTCTTTTTCCATAATTGATCATGATCTTCCTTTTGATAAAAGAACTCTTCGTGTAAAACGAAGAGTTCTTGAAATGTTACTTGCACTATTTGGATGGTGTAGTAGCAACCTTAATCTTGCCTGCAATAATTTGTTTACGGGCTTTTTGAATAGCTGACCAGGTCTTAGAATCTAGATTACCTTTGGTAACAGATACACCGTTATCCTTTAAGGTGTAAACGATGTGTTTACCACCAGGGAATTTATTGTCGTAAGCTTTGTCAGAAATTGATTTGGTAGCAACATTTAAACCTTTTAGAACAGAGGTCAAAGTAAAGTTAGATTTCTTACCATTCTTAGCTTTATAGTTACCCAAGCTTTGTTGGTCAACGTCAACACCAATTACCCAAACTTTTTTGTTAGCAAGACGGGTTTGGTTATAGTCTTTAGCTTCTTGGAAAATACCATTTCCTGCATTACCGGCAGCCTGATAAATGATATCGGCTTTGTCAGCGTACATTGATTGTGCAATTGACTTAGCTTTATCAGTTGAGGTGAAGTTGCCAATATATTGGGTAGAAACGGAAACTTTCTTATGTAATGCTTTAGCGCCATCACGGACACCTTGTTTAAATCCGGCCTCGAATAAGTTAATGATTGAAGATTTGGCACCACCGACAAAACCAACTTTGTTAGTTTTGGTAGTATAAGCAGCAGCTAAACCGGCAAGGTAGGAGGCTTGGTTACTCATGAAGGTTGCGGAAGCAACATTCTTTTGTCCTTTGATTACATCATCAACAATTACGAAGCTTTTCTTAGGATTTTTCTTCGCAGCGGCTTTAACTGAATCAGTCAGCATGTAACCAACACCAAAAATAGTTTGGTAGCCGGCTTTGGCAGCCTGATCAAAGTTTGGGGTGTAATCAGCGGCACTGCTTGATTGAAAGTATTGGTAATCCTTACCCTTTTTCAGATCATGTTCTTGACCGTATGATTTAAATCCTTCCCAAGCAGCTTGATTAAACGAGTGGTCATCAACACCGTTAGAATCAGTAATTAAGGCAATATCATGTTTACTATTTTTACTTCCAGCATTGCCCTCTTTTTTGCCTGAACAAGCAGTTAGGATCAACCCGAGAGACGCTAAAACAATACCTAAAGACAATAACTTCTTGAACTTTTTGTTCATTATCTTTTATCCTCCATACAAATAATACGAATAATCAATACAAATATTATCATTAATATACGTGTAAATCCAATAATATTATTTTTATATGAAATAAAAGATAATTAGTTAAGTATATTACGAACTATTTATTAGGGTGGGTTGGAATTTTAATTCTATTACTTAAAATTTGGTCTCTAGCTGTTTGTGCATCTTTCCAAGCGGCAGGGGTAATTTGTCCGTGTTTAATAGAAACGCCATTGCCTCTTAAGCCGTAAACGAGGTGCTCACCACCCGGAAACTTTCCTTTATAAGCACGGTTGGCGATATCTTGCGTTGCGACATTTACACCAGTAATTACGGAAGTTAAAACAAAGTTCGATTTTTGTCCGCCTTTTGCGGAATAATTACCAAGATTAGATTGATCAACGTCGACGCCGATTACCCAAACCTTTTTATTGGCAGGACGAGTTTGGTTGATTGATTTGGCTTCTTGGAAGAGCCCATCACCGGCACCACCAGCTGCATGGAAGATGATATCGGCTTTCTTAGTGTACATTGATTGGGCGATTGATTTAGCTTTATCAGCGCTGGTGAAATTACCTACATATTGATTTAGGATGGTTACTTTCTTATGTAACTTTTTGGATTCATCTTTAACACCTTTAGTAAAACCAGCGTCAAAAAGGTCGATAATATCACCGTGTGTACCACCGATAAAACCAACCGTATTAGTTTTAGTTTCTCTTGTGGCTACTACTCCGGCTAAATATGCGGCCTGTTCACTTTTGAAATTAGCTGAAACAACATTCTTTTGTCCGTCAATTTTGTCATCAATAATGGCAAAATTTTTCTTAGGGTACTTTTTAGCTGCAGCACTGACAGCATCCTTTAGTGAATAGCCGACGCCGAAAATTGTCTGGTAACCGGCTTTGGCTGCTTCATCTAAGTTAGGCTGAAAATCAGCGGCACTACTTGATTGGAAATATTGGTAACCATTGCGGCCCTGATTTAAATCGTGTTGTTTACCATAAGCTTTAAAACCTGTCCAGGCAGATTGGTTAAAGGAGTGATCATTAATTCCGCTAACGTCAGTAATTAAAGCTACTGAGTGTTTAGCATTGCTGCTACTGTTACCACTCCCACCTTGCTTTTTCCCAGAACATGCGGTGAGCATTATCCCGACACTAAGTGCAATTGCACCAATTGATAATATCTTTTTTATTTTTGTATTCATTGACTTGAACTCCTCCATAAAATTCCTTTAACAGATCTGAGATTAACAATATTTAGTGGTACTGTCAAAAGCAACATACAAGATAGAGTATTGATAGAATAGGATTCTCATTTGGTCTAGAACACACGATGAGATTTACAGAAGTATGTATCTTGCATAATGCAATCAAAATTTTTATAAAAAAATATAATATCTGACCGTGGATAGAATATAAATCAAAATTTGTATATAAAATTGAATTGCGTAGTTAAAAGGTGAATAATGAATTTTATAGATATTTAAAAAAATTTAGTTAATCAGGAGGCAATGATGAAGACTTTACAAAAATTACTGCAGATAAATGGAAAAGTTGTTTTCATTGCTCATGATTTTAATCATAAGTATTACTTAAGATTAAAAATCCAATAAGCAAATATTGAATCACTTGGTATTAGGAGAGTGATTAGTATGGAACTCATTAAAATAATAAATTTTAAAATTAGTTTTGGTAATCGGGATTTATTTAATATTCCGGAATTAAATATTAATACTAACGAAAAAATTGGTTTGATTGGGAATAATGGAGTTGGTAAAACTACTCTGCTGAAAGCTATTGATCAGAATAATAATTTAAATGTGACTCATGGCAAGATAGTTAAAAATTGTTCTACTATTTTTGTTCCCCAACTTTTAGATTATGGAGGGATTAGTGGTGGTGAAAGGGAAAGACAAGCCATTGATAAGGCAATTTATAATTTAAAGCGCGAACCCAACAGTTTGCTTTTATTAGATGAGCCAACCTCGAATTTAGATATAAATCAGCAAAAATGGTTAATTAATATTTTAAACGCACGTGATATCTCACTTTTAGTAGTAAGTCATGATCGGGATTTTTTAAATTCTGTTGTGAATACTATTTGGTGTATAAAAGATAAAAAAGTAACCCAATTTAATGGTAAATATTCTGATTATGAGAAGTTTGAACAAACTAAAAAGCAAAAAGAAGAGGCTGCTTTTAATGTGCACCAACATAGAATTGCTCGTTTAAAAAAGGCAAGTACGCAAAAACTTCAACAGGGAAAAGCAGCTAAAAAGTTAACTCATAATAAGAGTAAACATAAGTCATATTCTGATTGGAAAACCAAGAATGGTGAGCGCGCCGAAAAGAATTTGTTAAAGACAAGTCACATTTTGGCCAAAAGGATAAGTAACGAAAAAGTAGTTAAGCCGATAACGCATAAGAAAATAACCTTAAAAAATATAACTACTAATTTAACGAGTATTACAATTCCTAAAAATAGTAGTCTTGTTAAAATTGCAGCACAAGAAATAACTATTGCTAAGAAAAAATTGTTTACGATTCCGCGTGAACTTGGAATTAAGGCCACTGATAAAATTTTGTTAACTGGTAACAATGGTGTTGGAAAATCAGTTTTTCTTAAAAAATTATATAAGCAAAAAATAGAAGGAATATTTAATAAAAAATTGCGAGTTGGCTATTTTGATCAAAATGTTGCTTCTTCAATTTCTGAAGGCACAGTTATTTCTTCAATAATGAAAACAACAATGTTTGATAGAAGTTCAACTATGCAGGCTTTAGGAGATTTGAATCTAAAGGAACATATAAATGATAAAATTGCTACTTTGAGTGGCGGACAATTAGTCTGCTTTAATCTAGCTGAAACTTTGCTTGGCAAATATAACTTGATCTTGTTGGATGAACCAACCAATTTCCTGGATATAAGTTCCATTGAAGCTTTAGAAAATTTTATTAACGATTATCCTTTTGCTATTATTATTGTTTCTCATGATAAGAAATTTATTTCTGATATTAATGTTAAAAAATGGGAAATTGTCCACCAGCAACTGCTCACGCCTTCTTATGTGCATCAAAATAAAAATATTGATAAAGAAAATCAAATAGAATTATTAAAGTTCAAATTAGATAAATTAATGGCTGATCCGAATGTTTCGATCAAAGAAATTCAAAATATTTCTAAACAATTAAAGCAGTTAAAATCAAAATAATGAATTTTTGATTTTTTTATTGTATTTCTAAATAAAAGTAATAATATATTGGTAAGAACTATTTATATTTTTACAGAAAATGATGAGTAACGATGGAAAAATTTCTTAGTAGTAATGCATTTAATACTGGTTTTGGTATCGTAATAATTATTTTAGGAATAATTCAAATTATAAATTCAATTCCCTATATAAAAGGAATATTGCATCGAGGAACAAACAATGGCTTTGCATTGATTCCAATGTTTTTTGCTCCAATATTTGGTATGGTGTTGATTTTTAGTGGTATTTACGTCCTTGTAGGTGGATTTAGGTAGAATGAAAAATTAATTTTATAAAGAAGAAGGGTCTAAAATAATTTTTTGGATCCTTTTTCTTTTGGCTTAGAAGTAATAACATAATGTTATAAGCTTATTTATGTTTTTATAAAAAAAGTGAAATAATGAAGAGTTTTCTTGGTAGTAATGAATTTGTTCGGGGCTTTGCAGTCCTATTAATTATTATGGGAGTAATACAGATTTTTAATTCAATTTCATATGTAGATGATATACGAAGCAGAGGAACAAGTAATGGTTTTGCATTATTTGCGATGTTTTATGCTCCCCTTGTTGGAATAGTAATGACAATTGGCGGTATTTTTTTGCTTATGGGTGCTAATTAAAGCTATTAATTTACACAGTAAAAGGGATCTGGAAATTATTTTGGGTCTATGATATTCCCTGTTGATAGTTTATATATGATAAGCTGTTAGTAGTTGAGTTGGCGGATTAATTGGTCCGCTTATCCGCGTCCTGGTCTGGCCGTAGTTGACCTTAAATAATGATGAACACAACGAGTGATTAATATTAAACGTGCGTGACTGCAGCAATCAAATGAACTTGATGCTGCAGTCACGCACGTTTTTTAGAATCGATTGAATGTTATTTCGTTTTTAACAACAAGTCTAATGAATGCTCGAGGTTCTGAACATCGGCACTTGTCATATTGTCGACGCAATTATTGATGTTGCGGGCAATGACCAGCTTCATTGCCTTGTCGATGCTGGACTTGACCGCGGAAAGTTGAACAAGAACGTCGTCGCAAGGGCGGCCTTCATCCATCATCCGCAAGACGCCGTCCAGTTGACCAGCGGAGCGCTTCAAACGGGTCTGAATTTGTTTACTGGTGACATATTCTTCGGTCGTTGCCATGGAGACCTCCTATCGACTTAATCGAGTGCTTTTTGAAGTTCGGCTTCAAAGGCCGGCTTTGGCCGCGCGCCCACGAGATGACTAACGACTTGGCCATCCTTCTTGATTAGGAAGGTTGGGATCCCTTGAACTTGGAATTGGCTCGCAATTTCTTTGTCGTTGTCGACATTCAATGAGACGAAGTTGACCTTGTCTTTGTAGTTGGCATCTTCGGACAATGACTTCAAAATTGGGTCCATCATACGACATGGCGGGCACCAGTCAGCGCGGAAATCAACGACGGCAATCCCAGTATCCGTTTCTTTGGCAAAATCTTGATCATGAATTTCTTTAATCATGTTAACCCCTCCAGATGTGCATTATTAACAATTACTAATATACCCCCATAGGTATATAGATGCAACTTTTTTGTCCAAATGACCAATTTATCAAGTTAACTTTCAAATGGCTGACGTACAAACGTTTTCCTGGGATTGACAGTTATGTGGGGAAGCCTTACGATGACCACGGGGAAAAGGCTTTTTTAACCTTAATGTCAGGAGGGGATTTTGTGACTAACATGAAGTCGGACCATGCTAAAAACCAAGTTTTAGACTTATTTACTCGGTTACAGCTTTCACTGCAGCAACATGCTACGCCCGAGCGTTACCAATACGTGCTAAATATTCTTGAGACTGGTATCAGTAAAGTCAAACATAATCAACAGACGCCTGAACGCCAAGCCCGCGTTGTCTATGACCAGATTGCCAGTCAGGTGTTTGTCGATAAGTTACACTTCACCACCGACGAAAACAAAGTGCTAACAGCAATCAATGAATTGACGCATTCTCAGAAGGGGTGGGGCGAGTTCAGCATGCTAGGAACGACCAATACGTGGCCTAGCCAATAATACGGATAAGGGGGTGTGGTTTGCTTGCGCCGATTTCCGCTTGTTATGATTCCTTTATGGTTGTCAGCTGACCTGCCATAAGGGACTTTTTTGCATGCCAAGTTCTAGATGTTCAGCAACTGAAAGTTAGCTTTAATGACTGAACTCCAGTACGCAAGTCTGTCTGAAGTCAAGTGGTGGATAGCGACACTGGTGGTAAATTAAGTCCTGCAATTATTGAGTTGCGTCAATTATGAACCAGGGTGAGAATCTGATTCGCCAGTTTGAATTCTGATATCGTGCTTGCTAAACGTCGCTAGCTCGACTTTAATACGCGTGGGGGTATAGGTAGGAGGCCGGCTCAGATGATTAGAAATGGCTTATCACAGTAAAATGAAGCGTTTACATAAATGGCTTTATCTGCTATCCTTCAAAGTATCATAGATGCTCGGTACCATACGAGGAGGATACAAGATGACAGGTTCATGGGAAGCACGCTACGCTGCAGAATTCTTTGGCACCCTGATCCTAGTGCTACTAGGCAACGGTGCTGTCGCTAATGCATTCCTAAAGAGCACGACCGGAAACGACGATCCAGGACTCGCCAATGGGGGTTATGCTGCCAGCAATGATGTTCGGGTCAATCTCTGGAAACCACTTGAACCCTGCGATTACGATTGGTCAAGCAACGGTTGGTCTCTTCCCCTGGTCACACGTTGCGCAGTATTAGGGACGTTTGCCACTAGTGACACCGCTCACAGTCAGCTGAACGGGTTCATTACCGAAATGGTCGGGACCGCCGTCCTAATTTTTGGGGCGATGGGACTGTATCGCGGGATGTTCTTCCATCAAAATATCGATATTGCCAACATCGGGGTCGGATTACTGATTGCGGCAATGGTCATCTCGCTAGGTGGGCCGACTGGGCCAGCTCTGAACCCTGCCCGGGATTTAGGGCCGCGGCTCGTTCACGCACTATTACCGGTTCCCAATAAGGGGTCTTCACATTGGGAATACAGCTGGGTTCCGGTCGTGGCACCAATTGTTGGCGCCGTGATTGGGATTTGGCTTTACAAGATCTTTTTAGTTTATAATTGCAATTAATCAACCGAGCGTACTTATGAAATTATTATGGCGTTATCATTTTAGTTATTGTTAGTCAAAAAATGGCACCCAGACTAGTTGGGGAAGACTAGTCTGGGTGCCATTTTTTATGGGCTGGGGGTGGATATCCGTAGCGTGGCTAGGCCGTTGCGCCTTGGATCGTTTTGGCAGGTTATTGTTTGTCGAACTTGGTCTGGAAGTTAATCAGGCGCATCGCGTTGAAAATAACGACTAGGATGCTGGCTTCGTGGACGAACATCCCACTGGCCATGTAAATGTAACCGAAGACTAAGCCAATCAGGAGGAAGGCTACCGTCGCGATGGCGATGAAGATGTTTTCCCGCGTGTTGAGCACCGTCTTCTTAGCGAGGCCATGGGCGTGGACCAGTGCTGGGAAGCTGGATTGCATCAGGACAACGTCGGAGGTGTCGATAGCGACATCGGTCCCGCTACCCATGGCAATACCGATATCCGCGTTAGCGATGGACGGACTGTCATTGATTCCATCACCGATAAAGGCGACTGTGTTCCCATCAGCTTTGAGCTTTTTAACGTATTCGACCTTTTCTTCTGGCAATAAGTTGGCGTGAACTTCGTCTAAGTTCAGTTCATCTGCGACTGCTTGGGCGGTTAACTGATTGTCACCAGTCAACATGACTAATTTCTTGATACCCTGAGCTTTGAGTGCGGCGAGTGAATCCTTGACGCCTGGGCGGATGGTATCGGCAATCCCGAAGATCAGTTGAACTTGGCCATCAACGGCCATGATGACTGTGGATTGACCACCGGCTTGTAAATCGTTCAGGTCTTTGAGTTGAGCTGGGTTAAGTTCGATTTGATGCGCGGTTAACATCTTTTGGTTCCCAATGACGACGGTTTGGTCACCGACTTTAGCGCAGATGCCTTGGCCTTTGACGGTTTCAGTATCATCGAGGACGGGTGCGACACCAGCGGACTTTTGGGCTGCGTAGGTCACGATAGCTTGACCGAGTGGATGGTCAGAAACACCTTCGATGGCAGCGGCTAAAGCGAGTTGATTGTCGGCGTTAGTCGTGTAGGTGTGCATCGTGGTAACGGCAGTATTACCTTCCGTCAAAGTCCCCGTTTTATCGAAGACCAACGTATCGACTTTGGCAAAGGTATCGACGACTTCGCCACCCTTGATTAAGATGCCACGTTTGGCACCATTACCGATTCCGGCAACGTTTGAGACGGGTGCACCGATAACGAGGGCCCCTGGGCATCCTAGAACTAAGACGGTGATCGCTAATCGGAAGTCACGTGAGAAGGCGAAGACTAAGACTGCTAAAACGAGAACGGCAGGCGTATAATATTGAGCAAAGCGATCGATGAACTTTTCAGCTTTGGACTTCGTGTCCTGGGCTTCTTCGACGAGTTCGATGATTTTAGCAAACGTCGTGTCATCACCCACTTGAGTCGCTTTGATTTTAAGATAGCCGTTTTCGACCATCGTACCAGAATAAACGGAATCATTGAGTTGTTTGTTGACCTGACGGGCTTCACCGGTGATAGAAGCTTCGTTGAGGTAACCATTACCTTCAACGACGACCCCGTCGACAGGGACTTGGCTCCCCGTCTTGACTAAGACAACATCGCCTTCGTCAACATCATCGACGTCGACTTCTTCCGTACCATCAGCGGTTACGAGGGTCGCGGTCGTTGGTGACATGTCAGTCAAACCTTTGATGGCCGTCCGCGTCTTTTGTAACGTTTTGCTTTCGAGGTAGGACCCGAACAAGAATAGGAACGTCACGATGGCTGATTCATTGAATTCGCCAATGATGAAGGCCCCGATAACGGCAATGCTGACTAACAGTTCAATACTGAAGACCTTGTTGCGCAGCGCGCTCCAAGCCCGAACCGCAATCGGAATAACTGCAATCACGGATGCGACAGCCAGAATGACTTGGTAGCCCAGTGTGAATTGGAACAAGTATTTGCTGAGCATGCCGAGGACGATCAGAATACCAGTGATTAATGTGATTTGATTCGTATGTTTAGTTAGAAACCCCTGAATTTTCATAATTTGCAACTCCTTATTTGATTTGATGACCCTAGTATAGCCGCTGATTCTTGATGGCAACTTGATAGCCATCAAGTTTTGGTCAATTTATCAAAATAAATCAGATTTACCGTTGTGCTTGGTGTTTTCTTGCGTTAATGAGGAGTCTCAAGTTTAAAATCAGCCAGCTTAGGACCGCTGGAAATAGTGCGAGTTTGCGTAAACCTGCTGTTGTGGCGACGTCCTACGCTGGCTTCCAGGCATTCTGTGCAATGGCCGGGACGTGGTGGACACAGATTTAAGCCGATAAACCACGTCTTAAATACTGGTCTTCCACTAACCAAGCACACAACGCTTGCTAAGTGGAATATCACCACTGGGCCTTGCCCAGAATACCTTCCAGCCAGGATCCTATTCGAAGGGCGGACATGGAGTACTCAGCCTTTGATGAAATAGTCGTTGGTTATTAGTAAACAGTCACTTTGATATGGAACTGTAAGACTGGTTTCTGATAATTTATATGGCATATCGTTTTTAATTTGACGAACCTTCAGTATCATTGAATATTGTTAGAATTTTCTCTAGTCGATTGAGACGTTAACGTCCGTGAACCTATTAACTGACATATTTTAATCATGTTTCACGATAAATCGACCGGTACAATGCGTATCGGATTGGGTTTCAACAAACACACCAGCAGTGTTCACTTAACTGAACACTGCTGGTGTGAATTACAACAGAGATAGAGATGGAGGAAATACCGTGGATTACCAAGTAACGCAAGCTAATCAACCCCTGATGCCCGCTTATTTTCAGGGGCGATGGGCAATCAAAGAAATTGAGCAGCAACCCGTGATGTACAGCACTAATTTGGGCGCTGAAATGTGGTTTCAGGCCACGGCGGCGAGTTTTGTCCGCATTACCATGCTGGATTTAGCGCGTGATTTACCGAGTTGGATTGCAATAAAAATCAAGCCCACTAGTCCTGCCAGCGCCGCATAGCCAAAATCCTTCAAGGTGTAGTCTTTCCAGATCCCGTAATCTTTATCCACGTTCTCTGGAAAAATGAACTCTTTACCCTTTTTCATTTTGGCATAGCTCCTTTTCTTCAATTATGTGAATAAGCTGTATACCCAAGGTAAGATCCAGATAATGGCCGCTGCTAAGGCCACCAGGCCAGCAACTCGGCCCACTGCATGGTAAACTTCGGATTTTTCCCGCGGGTCGTCTGCGTCAGGCATTCTTTTGATAATAATAAATAGCGCCACACAAATCCCAACTAAAACAACCAACCCGGTTAAAATACCCTGAATCGTCTTACCAGCGCTGGTTAGCTTACTTTTAACTTCGCCACCGTCCGCCGCAAAAACAACCTGGGCGTTCATCAAGCCTAAGTAAATTGCAGTAGCTCCAGTGGTTGCTAGCGCTTTTACTTTGCTGAACTTCATATTATTCCTCCTTTCCGTCTTCCTGTGAACGTAATTGAGTCGGTTCTGCTCGCGTTTGCTCGGGTTCCCGCTGGTAGAACTTATCCAATTGCTCCTCGGCAATTTGCTGGTTTGGTAATGGGTCGGTGGCTAATTTAACGTGGCCATTTTCGCTCGTGGCTAAGTAATACTCTTTTTCTGACTGACCTAGCTCTTGGGTCTCTAAGAAGCTGTCCAAGATCTATGATTTTTGATATACTTCTATGTAAAAAGCGAGTTTAAGCTATGAAAAATTATCCCAGCAATATTACTCGGCAACAATTTGAATTAATTCGACCAGCTTTAGAAAATTTTCGTAAGCGAACTAAGCCTCGAAAATATGACCTCTACGAGGTCTTCTGTGCGGTCCTATATGTCTTGAAAACCGGTTGCCAATGGCGTCAAGTCCCCGGTGATTTCCCAGAATGGCGGTCAGTTTACAACTATTACAAAATTTGGTCAACTAAAGCTGAGCCTACGGCTGATTCTTTATTGGAACAAGTTTTAAAAAAATTGTCATTGCTCGGCGAACTTACCAAGGACGTTCAGCTTTAACTTCCTTTATTATCGTTGACGCTCAGAGCGTCAAAAACACCGCTACTGCTGAAAACAAAGGTTACGACGCTGGTAAGAAAATCTCGGGGATTAAGCGCCATCTGGCAGTTGATATCAATGGCTTTCCGCAGGCCATTCACATGACGCGAGCGAACGTCTCTGATCGAGACGGGGCCAGTGCCATGATCGCTTTACATGCCATGCATTTACGCCAGGTTCAAAATGTCTTAGTTGATGGTGGTTATTCAGGCGTTAATTTTCAGCTCGATGTAGCCAGTAATTTAAACGCAACCGTGCAGGTTGCGAAGCGCAATGAGTTGCATCGATTCGAAGTCATGCCCCAACGTTGGGTAGTCGAACGATCTTTTAGTTGGCTAGAGAATTGTCGGCGACTTTGGAAAAATTGTGAGCGTCAATTAACCACCAGTCTGCAAATGGTCGTTTTAGCGTTTTTAGCACTATTACTTAAGAGATTTTAGACAGCTTCTTAGATTAATCCAAGTGGTATCGTCGAGAACCGCTGAAAATTAAAATGATTTTGGACAGTGAGAGCTGTCAGCAAAATTAAACCGGGCGGATTTAGTGGCCAAACGGCGCGCTTCAGTTACGGCAGTCGCATTAATTTGGCTCCTTATATTCGAATGGGACAGTATTACGGGCGCGATCAGCGCAAAAATAGGCGGGTAAGCAAACCAACCGGATGAGCGCTCACGCATATGGTGAATCGCCATCCGGTTGGTTTGATTATCTTATTCAGTTAATAAGAGTTGGTCTGCATCGTTGATTTGAATGATTTTGCCAGCTTTTTGGGTAATCAGGCCTTGGCGTTCGAACAAGGCAAGCTTGCGGCTAATGCTTTCAGGGGTGGTTCCCAAGAAGGTCGCTAAGTCCTTCTTCTTTAATGGTAATTTGAACGCGTCCGTCTTGAGTGCAGCCGCCGTTTCCGTGAGGTAGTTGGCTAGGCGCGCTTCGACGGATTCGGTCGCCGTGCTCGTCATTTGGCGTTCCAGCTGGGTGAGCCGTCTGCCGAAGACGTTTAAGACGTTGATGCTGATGCTAGGATATTGTTGCATCAACGCTTGAAAGTCGGCGCGACGGATGCTGCAGACATCGGTTGGAACCAACGCTTCGCCAAAGGACGTGCGGCGTTGGTTCTCGAATAAGGCAGCTTCGCCATCAATATCACCAGTTTGTAATAAGTACAGTAACTGTTCCCGGCCATTTGCGGCTAATTGATAGACTTTGACTTGGCCGTTGGCGAGAATCATCAACGAATCGAGTGGGTCGTCAGCGCTGAAAATGGTGCTGCCGGCTGGAAAGTGATGATGCTGAACGATCGTTTCAATTGTATCTAACTGTTCATCAGCGAGTTCCTTGAAAATCGGCACTAACTGAACGCATTCATGCTCTGCCATGAGAACACCCCCTAATTAGATTCACCTTTACTATACCAGATTTCTGCTATGGTGTAGGCGTTCGCGTTTCATCTATGGCTTGATTTTTAACAATTTTATTGTAACTGAAAACTTTTTATTATTTCTTGACGGCGGTCAAGTTCTTATCAATAAAATCCGGTTATGATAGAACCATCAAATGAGTTGATACGGAGGTAATTGAAATGAAAATTATTATGCAATTAGGAACGTTGACCTGCCCATCATGCATGACCAAGATTGAAAAGGCTGTGTCGAACCACGAGGGTGTTGAAAATGTCAAAGTGTTATTCAATGCTAGCAAGGTCAAGGCCAACTTTGATCCAGAAGTAACGTCGGCCGATGATTTGGCACAAGTCGTGACTGGTTTGGGCTATGAAGTAGAAAACGTTAAGGTTAAATAGGAGGACGCATTCATGAGTGAATTAACAATCGATGAACAATACGCCGCTGAATTAAAACAAAGTGATATTGACCACCACGTCCCGACTGCCGGTGCGATGACGAATCACATCCTGTCGAATCTAATGGTCGCATATGTTAAGTTAAGTCAGGTCAAATGGTACGTCAAAGGCCCGCAATCATTGGCATTGCGGACGGAATATCAACAACTGATCGACCAAAATGTCCGTCAGTTTGCTGAACTCGGTGACTTACTCTTAGATGAAAACCAAAAGCCATCTTCCACAACGGCTGAATTAACCAAGTATTCAATGTTGGAAGAAAACGGGGCTTTCAAGTATCAATCCGCTGATGAACTCGTGGCCGCAACAATCAAGGATTTTGATACGGAAAACCTATTCGTTGACCGGGCTATCAAGTTAGCTGAAAAAGAGACCCGGCCAGCATTAGCCGCGTGGTTAGTCGCTTACCGCGGTAGCAATAATCGCAACATCCGGGAACTGCAAGCCTACTTGGGCAACGAGGCACGTACCGGACTAGATGAAGAAGACGAAGATGATGACTAATTAGTCAGGTCAGTTCAAACTAAGTGCTCGGGATCACCATTGTGTGGGCAGGCGATTCCGGGCACTTTTGCTATTGTGACTAGGCTGCGCTATACTAGCGACATTAATGGGTCTATGATATTCCCTGTTGATAGTTTATATATGATAAGCTGTTAGCAGGGTTTTTATGATACCAAAAAAGAGGCCATAGCCTCTCATATCTAAAAATCTATACCACTACATTTCTAGTAAATAAGGAGTTAAACTATGACCTCTCTTAATCATTGTATTAAATTTCAACTCAATATAACAGACCCTAATCTCCTGTTTTCTAATTATTATGAGAAACGATTCTAAATTCTTTGCCAATTAGTTTTTTGAACTTTAATTTATTGTCA
>ENA-UOOM01001200-UOOM01001200.1-fermentation-metagenome-genome-assembly--contig:-NODE-1200-length-25836-cov-4.768201_pt1 | contig 25836 bp, 28 predicted proteins | sample MGYA00245781_ERZ724031 | MGnify/ENA primary metagenome ERZ724031 (study PRJEB28704, sample SAMN03018317) | fermentation metagenome | biome: anthropogenic terrestrial biome; feature: soil; material... | reverse complement strand
ATTCCAACTGTCCTTGCGGAGATTCATAAGTTGTTCGGGACGAACGCAATACTTCAGTTTATCATCATACCCAAGGGTCTTAAACAACCTCATTTCGATGTCATTTTTGTCTAGCCCACTGCGAATTTTAACTTTTACCCCATCAACATCAAACCAATCGTTTAGAAACTGTCTAAAATGCTTGTTGCCCTGGGCAATCTCATAAAGTTCCTTAGCAGACAACGGTTTTTGTTTCCGATCTACTAATCCATCATTATCCATCGATAATATTTTCAGAAAAATATCCATATCAGCTTTAGGATTATCACTGCAGGGCATTAGACAACCCAAAATAGCAGCTCTAACCAGAATTAGGGGTTTTCGTCCCCACCATTTTCCAAGACTAGTTAAAGTTTGGCTAGCTCCCGCTTTTCTCTCTTTATAGCTTTCTTTGCTTACTTTACTGACAGGAAATTGCTTTTCTATAAATGACATCTGATTGTCCAATGTTATTCTCCTCCCATCAAATCAGTAAATAATGAAATCTGATTTGATTCATCTACTGGATTTTCGCATAGCGCATAACGCAGAGCCATGCGCCATCCGCGTTTATCATTGATCTTTCCAGTGCTTGCATTTGTCATGGTATACAGCCACCATCGTTCTTCAGGCTGGAGACCCTTCCAGTTACGAATGGCAGTTGGGATTCCAGCCGGATCGTTATTTTCAACCCCCCAAAGCAAGACCATTAACTCTTTACCAAACAACTTTTCTACAGGTGTTTCTCCAACAATAAATCTGCCAGTTGGCTTTTTGTCAGCCTTCAGCCTTGCGTTGAACTCAGCTGCAACGTCGTTTGACAGCTTAGACCATTTATATCGGGACAACCGGAGTTTTAGGATGTCCTTACTGGTTATTTTTTGTTCGTCTATATCCCAATGAAAGCGCTCGTAAATCTCAACTTCTGCAGTTGCCTCTTTGGGAATAACCACATAGAAGTGATTCTCGCTTTCCTTTGGATCATAGCCAAATCCATAATATGTGTTGCTCATTGTATGATTTCCCCATTCTTGACAAGATTGTTCAAATCAAATTTGTTCATATCAAGCCACTGAGTGAATAAATCACCGGTCAAGAACATCAGCTCTTTATAACCAAAGTCGACAATTACTTCGGTTTCCTTAAAACTGGTATCTCGAACAAGATCTATCAACGATTGAAGATCTCCCGCCCAATATGGAACACTTGCATTGAACTCAATATAGTGATCCGTATTTGTTTTATTATAAATTTCTGCTGTAGCCCCTTTGATAAGGACTCCATCAAGTTTCGAGAGAAGAGCCAGCTCTTTATAACTCGCCTCGGTATCTCCCATCTGTTTTTTATTGTGATAGCGGTAGGCGAGTGCCTTACTCTTATCAATCGTTTTTGCTGGTTTGGCACCGCCGCCTTTTGTGACGTAAATACTCTTTTCCTCAAGCAATCTATCCTTGTAATAAACAGCTACTCTTACATACTTGCTGTCTTGAGGAAGAACAAATTCATCGTTATAGATGCCACCGTTTTCTTTAGGTTCGCTGCCGTCAGTTGTATATTTGACAACATACTTTGGATTAGTAACCAGCGTCATTACATCGCCATTCGGTGTATTCCTTTGTCCGTATTTGATTGGAACACTTCCAGTGAACTCAACGACTTCACCGGTTTTTCTTTCTCCTGTTGGATCAATACAGACGAAACGAATTGCTGGTTCTGCGGTTACTAAAACCTGGTCCATTACTTCTTTGGATGCGGAAGTAGGATCACTGCCGATGTCGTAATAGACCTTGCCGCCGATGCCCCGGATTTTCAAGGTGAATTCCTGTGTCTTCTCATCATATGATGTCTGCTCTACAACAACAGAGGTCGGGTCCTTCTCAAAAGGCCCCTTTACCAGATAACCATTGATTTCTCTCCACTTGTCTTTTTTAATGCAATCCAGTCTCAGGCTTTCAAGCTGGTCCGGATGATACCATTGCCAAGCCACTGTCGTTGCAGCTCTCTCTTTTATCTGGGAGAATGGCAGTTCTTTAATTGTAAACAGTCTAGCTTCGCATTTCTTACGGAGGTTCTCCAAGAACTGATCATCCTTTGAGAAGGCCTCGTATTTTGAACTATCGGTCAAGCAGCTTATGATCTGTTCTTCACCGTTAAACTTATTTTCTTTGAATTCAAGTTTAAATTCTGCAAGCTCAATTCCATTCTTGGTTGGATAATAGAGCGCAACAAACGTCTCCCTGATCGTTGAGAACAGGGCTTGAATGGCTTTATCAAGTTGAGCTTCAGCTTCTTTATATTGCTGATCAGAAGCGGGAACGCCTTCGTTTGCCATGTTGTCAACGATTTGCTGGATCGCTTTGAGTTTCTTTGAATTGCCATAAAGCTTTTCCATCATGTTTCGCTGTCCGGAAAGGAACATGACTCTATTCTTCAGTGAAATATTGTCATGGAATTTCTTCAGCTCAGGATGCAGCTCACTGCCGGGATATGGCTCATAAATGACCAGAGAAATCTTATTCTGATCAAGATCGATTTCATCGATTGCAGGGAGCACATACAGCATTTCATAGCAGACTTTCAGCTTGGGACTGAAGTTCTGTTCCAGTATGCGCTTAAGCTCTTTTTTAGCATTCTCATTTGTGTAACTGTCAACAAGGGTATTCATCTCGGCAACCATATTCTTTGTATTTTGGAAATACAGCCTGCCACGATTGTCTTGTTTCATATACCAGCAAAGCGTCTTCAATTCTTCCATACTGGACTTAATCTCGTTAATATCTGTATTAGGCGCACTCAAATAACCGAATATTTCCGATTCGGTGAGTCCGAGTAGTCCATGATTTGCCGTAGATAAGGAAGACACGAGGAGAAGCTTTGCAATATCCTGTGTAATGCCTTTATTCTCAGGCTTCTCTATATCGATCACTTCAGCAATGGACTTGCCATCCTGTGCAATATCATGATTGATTGCTTCTTCTAGAGAGGGTTTGATCTGCCTGATATGACTAAGCATTTTTTGTTCATTCAAATCAAAGTCAAAAACGTTGATCAAATAGCTCTCTTTAGCCATACCACTTTCATAGAATTGGCGGACAATCTGGCGCATCAATTTAATCAAGCCGCGAGTCTGTTGGAAATTTTGATTTTCCTTGAAACGGGCATAAAGATCTTTGATAGACGGATGAAATGGATAGGAGTCCTTGATGCCTTTAAAAACAGTTTCTGGAGTGTAGTTTGTGAAACCGAGTTTCTTGCTTTTTTCGACACTTGTTTTGTAAGCAATGGCAACATCATTGATATTCAATGAGTATTCAAAGCCACTGACATCTTCAAACAGACGTTTCTGCAAAATGTGGTATATCTCATCGCTGTTAAGAGCCACAGGCGTTACTTCGATTGCTATTCGGTTCGCTTCGGCTTCAAGTTCACGGAAGCTTGACTGCAATAATTCGCTGCCTGACTCATAAGCCGCTTTGAGGTCAGAGAAGACTAGACAAACATTAGCCAGTTGCTCTTTTCCTAAAGCAGTAAAGAGGTTTGATAACGCAGTCATGGTGACTTTGCTAAGGTCAGAGTTGCCCACCATTATTGACTTAGCATTTTCCAAATATGGAGGAAGCTCATCCAGCAAGATGAGAGTCTTTTGGCCCTTGAGCAGTTCAACCCATGACTTTTCACCAGGTGCCTTAAGAGGGGAATAATAGTCCTTGAAGAACTCCTTCTTTCCGAGTTGTTCTGCGATGCTACCCCAAATCCCAAAATCAGCATTTTCTCTGCCAGAGAACGAAACGACTCGGATATCACCGATTCCTGCATATGTAGGTCCGAGGAGATTTTCCCTTATCTCAGGATTTTGAGCCAACAGGGCAAGCGCTAACATGCTATGAGTTTTACCTCCGCCCATAGCCTGTGTCAGCTTAATGACGCCGGTGTCAGATTCGCCTTTAAAGCGAGCAAATGCAGTATCAAATAACACTGTCATTCCTTGTGTTTGGAAGTTTTCTCCGAAGAATTTATTCGCATCAATTCTGTTTTCTGCAAGATCGGTTAGGTTCAGCACATCCTCCCTGGCAGTATCAGAAAATACATTTTCTCTTGGTTTTAGCATTTCATTAATTGTACGCATCGTTTTCATCCTCTCAAAATTAATCGATATTAACTGAAGCAGTTTTGCCATTAGATTCACGAGTAATATTCAAGACACCTTGGCTTTAGTGATTGCCAATTTATTTATTTAAGATGAAGACTTGTATTCATCTTCGATGGATTCTACATCTGATGATTTACTATCAATAATCTCCATCATGTCGCAAATATCGCATTTCAAAGCTTTACAGATTTTAATGATGACCTCCGTGTTGATATTCTCATTTCGCCCAAGTTTCGCAATTGTAGAAGGGCTAATACCTGCCATCTCTCGAAGGTCTTTTTTCTTCAAATCTCGGTCGATTAGGAGCTTCCAAAGTTTTTTATAGCTAATAATCATTGCCCTTCACCTCTATTAGGATTGATATCACAAATTCATACATATGTTAATTATAACCAACCATCTTTGACATAGCAATAATAAGTTTGCGAAATCGTAATATTAGTACGGTAAGAAGTATTTTTATAATAAAAAAGCCGATCAGATGTTGGTCTGTCGGCGATATCAATTATGATGAAATTGCTTATTTTCGTTCTACAAACCATTTCCCAAGGTTTGTCCCGCTTAAACTTGGACTTCGCTCAAAGAAAAGATAACTCTGATGACCATTGATTTGGACTGTATAACGGTCACCTTGGCCGCCTGCTTTCAGTGATGCTGCAGGTCTTACATCCAGAATCTTTTCGATGGAATATTCCCGACCATCTTCCCAACGGAGGCGTCTTGGGAAAAGATTTCCGTCTTCGGAGAAGGAAGCAATAACGGCAACATAGACTTTAGCCTGTGAAGTCACGTGTCCTCACCCCGATCCGAAAGGTGCTTCAGAAAATTGCTGTTGGACTGGATCGGAGATTCGATCAGCCATCCCTTGCGCTTGAGAATCCGGAATTTAAAGTCAAGCAGTTCAGGAGGTACTTCCAGTTCCTTGGCGACCGAGAAGAAGAAGGTGTCCTCACGGAGTAGTTCTGTGACCTCATCATCTTCCAGCAGGTATTCCGCAGCAAACAGATTGGCTTCATATTCCATCTGGGAGGATGTATCATACAATGCAAAATCATGGAAAGCCCTCATCTTTGCTGCTTCATGATGAAGGACAGCATGACCGATTTCATGGGCCAGGATAATCCGTTGGATTGGCTCCGGCAGGTCGCTGTTGATGGTGATGTGCTTTTTTCTTGATTGTCGCAGAAAGAACCCTTTGCACGATTTTTCTGTACTGCCAAGCGGCATTACTTGAACGATGATCCCCATGGCTTCAGCCAGCTTCCAAGGATCTGGCTCATCATATTTTCGCATTATGCGGGATACTTCCCGGCAAATTATCTCTATCGACATGTAATCACCTTCAAATGATATAAAATCAAATACTCATCCCGCTAACGATTCCTCACTATCATTAAATCAAAGTGTCGGTACAAAAATACGGACAGTGAACGATGAAATGGTCAACTGGTTGGAAATAAAGAACGAGAAAATTTTAATCCGTTTCCTTTTTTCGGCCATAGGTTTTCCGGGCTTCTTCCTTACACTTCAAATACGCCTTCATGACAGCTTCAAAAAAAGCATCCTTGGCTTCCTGATCCAGGGCTCCGCCAGCAAATAAGGCCACATTCTGTTCAAGGAGAACATCCATCTCTTTGGCTGCCTTTGGCCCCAGCCGTTCCCGAGCTTCCTCAATGTAGGGAGCTTTTTCTATGCCGTATTTTGGGTCTGTGATCTCTTCATTGAGCAGAAAGTCTACGGATACCTGAAGTGCCGCAGCCAGCTTTCTGGCGATATTTCCACGAGGCTTGGTGTCCGTCGTTTCGTATGCAGCAATGGAACGTTTTGAAACACCGACAAGCTCACCCAGTTGCTGCTGATTGAGCTTCAATTCCTCCCGAGCTTCTTTGATCTTCTCTGAGAAAGTTTTCATTTCCTTGCCTCCCATAATGAATATAACTTCGTTAACTTCATTTTTGTATTGACTAATCTTCATTAGCCTGTTAATATTGAGCTACAAGATGAAGTTAACTTCATTATACCTTCGCGAACTTCATCTGTCAACGAAGAAGTTATAGAAACCCTTGGAAGGAGTGGCTTTTTATGAGTAAGGACCGTGCAATACTGCATAGCGATTTGAACAGCTTCTATGCATCCGTAGAAATCATGCTGAATCCAACACTGCGAGATAAAGCCATTGCAGTCTGCGGATCAACAGAGGACCGCCATGGCATCGTCCTGGCCAAATCCGAAAAAGCCAAGAAAGCAGGCATCAAGACAGGCATGGTCAACTGGGAAGCCAGACAGAAATGCCCTGGTCTCATCATGGTTCCACCGCAATATGAGCAGTATTTGAAATACTCAAAGCTTACCCGGGAGATCTATCAGCGCTATACGGATCAGGTTGAGCCCTATGGCATGGATGAATGCTGGCTGGACGTGACCGGCAGTCTAGGCGTCTGTGGAAGTGCTTTCTCTATTGCGGAGGAGATCCGGCGCACAACCCGAGAGGAGTTAGGTCTTACCGTCAGTATCGGCATGTCCTATAACAAGATCTTCGCCAAACTCGGCAGCGATATGAAGAAGCCGGACGCCATCACGGTCATCAATCGTTGTGACTATCAAGAGAAGGTCTGGCCGATGTCGGTTTCTGATCTCTTCTATGTAGGACGAGCAACGGACAAGAAGCTTGCCCGCTACGGCATCCGAACCATCGGTGATCTGGCCAGAGCACCCAGGGATTTTCTAAAGAGTACCCTCGGAAAGAACGGTGAAATGCTTTGGTTCTTTGCCAATGGCGAGGACTTATCCCGAGTCATGCCAAACGACTTTCAATCACCGGTAAAATCTATCGGTCATGGCACTACCTGCATCTCAGACCTGGAAACCAATGATGAGGTTTGGAAAGTCATGCTCCATTTGACCCAGGACATCAGCCATCGGCTGCGAGTCCATGACATGAAAGCCAATGGCGTCCAGATCACAGTGAAGGACAATACCCTATCCTATCGTCAATATCAGATGCAGTTGCCCATGGCGACCCAGAGCCCCATGGAGATTGCCTCAGCAGCACGGCATCTGTTTGAAAATAACTACGACTGGCATACATTTGTGCGGGCAGTAACTGTTCGCGCCATCAACCTCGAACCCAAATTCATGCCACAGCAGCTGATGCTCTTTGATGATGCTGCCCGACGGGCCAGGCTGGAACAACTGGATGACACCATCGAAACCATCCGAAGCCGTTATGGCAAATGGTCCATCTATTCAGCATCACTGCTTGACAGCATCAAAACTCCAGGAGTCAGCAGCCATGAGGTCATCATGCCCGGAATCATGTACGCCTAGTACAGGAGGGATAACAAATGAAAAATATTCAGATCAAATGCAACCGAGAAAGAAGGTTGTTTGACACCGTAGATGGCTCAAGATTGAAAATTCTGATCAAATGCAGCAATACGAAGGCCTGCCCTTATAAATCAGATTGTCTGAGGACCACTGAAATCATACTCGGAGCAGAAAAGGAAGCCTTCGATGAATTCTACAAACCCATCAACTGCCCTTATTGCGGCAAACGGCTTTTCGACGTCACTACTGACAGCGTCGGCATCATCACCATTAAATGCGAGATGTGCGGGAAAGTCGCAACCATTCCGGTCGTCGCAGACCAGGGATGAACTCATTATCTGATTATGGAGCACCGGCGCACTCTACATAGTAGCGACCACCGCACAAGCAGATAGTGAACAACTGAATACAAATCGATACCGAGCACCGGAGCCGTTTCACTGAGCTACCACCGCCGGATGATTACTCAATTGAGAGGATCATCCGGCCTTTTTTATTCAGTAATCAGCTTTTTTGGCAGTGTATCACCATTGACAGGCTCCCCGCCAAAAGGAGCCTGTCATGTTTGTTTATAGCTCAATAAATGGCCATGGCTGCCATATCTCTCCGAGATGCCGCAGCCCACCGTCTCCTTTTTGTTTGCAGCTAACAAGCCAAAACAAAAAGGAGAATGAAAATGAAAAAGATAAATCTGCGGGAAGTATACCCGTTTTATGAGAATGACTGTTTTGTCATGGTAGATGATGAAATCGCTGAGATCTTCGAAGAAACCAAACGAAAAGAACTGAACTACCAGAGAAAGGTTCACTGGAATAAAGCTCACTATTCCCTTAATCGGGATGATGGGATCGAGCATGAAGCAATCTTTGTCTCCATGTCCCCCTATGAGATCTATGAAAGGAAAATGACGAAGCAGGAACTCCATGCTGCCATTTCCAATCTACCGGACATCCAGGCCAAGCGAATCTATGCTTTCTATTTTCTGGAGATGAGCAAGTCAGACATTGCACAGGCAGAAGGTGTCAGTGTTAAAGCTATTTGCAAGTCGATTGCTCAGGCACTTAGAAGTCTAGAAAAAGATTTGAAAAATTTTGAGGAATAGGGTTCAAAAATGGTCCTTAATTCTCATGGCTTATGAGAGGAACTTTTATCTTCTCATAAAAGCGATCTTTGACAACTTCATATAGGAGAACCGGATACCTTTGGTGCATGAGCCGCAAGGACAAGCCAGGCAGCAGGTACGCTATGACCTTCGTTTCACGAAGAGAGCGACAAATACCCTTGCTGCTGGTCGATCTTGGCAGATCGGCTGGCCATGACCTTGTGCATCAGATAATGATACTTCCGTATAGTCACAGTCCGAGCGTGATCAAACCGTCGCAGGCAATGAGTACGGCCCGCCATCAGAATGGAGGGAGGTGAAAGTCCTATGAGAGCGTATGCCAGCGCTTGTCCGGTCCATCCAAAGAACCATAATCAAATACAGCAGCCGCACCTGGCAATCCCGCCACATGAGCGGAACCATTGATTCAGGTGCGGCTGTTTCTTATTAAATGAAGGGAGGTTTTTGCATGAGCACAAATTTATCCAGTAAAGACGCCTATAGCCTCATGCTCAAAGATTATCCCGACGTCATGAATATTGATCAAATGTGTGAAATCCTTGGTGTCAGCACCAAGACGGGTTATAAGCTCTTGAAAAACGGTGACGTGACCTTTATAAAAATTGGGCGTAACTATAGAATCCCAAAAGCACACATCATATCGTATCTCAGAGTCGGAAATGAACAGCCGTCCATTTGAACCTCCACAACATTGCACGAAGCAACTTGCCTATGATACGTTCTATGTGTCAACGGCAGGTAATCGGAGCTACAAACAAAGGAGGTTTTTATAATGGTAGCAGGACACCTGCAAGAAAAGAAAGGCTATTTCTACATGGTACTTACTTACAAAGACCATGAAGGAAAGCGCAAGAGCAAATGGATTTCTACGAAGTTGCCCGTAAAAGGAAATAAGAAACGGGCACAGGAAATGCTCCGGGAAACCCGGAAGACCTTCGAACCGGATATACCGGTTTCGATGGAGGACATGCTTTTCGATGAATTTTTGGGGCATTGGCTTGAGATAGCAAAAAACACGATTCAGCTTACTACCTACGCAAGCTATGCCAGCATGTGCAAATCCCCGATTGTTCCATACTTCAAAGATAAAAAGATCAAGCTGGTTGATTTGAAACCCAAGGATATTCAGGATTTCTATACGCTCCAATTGAAACGGGTGAAGGCCAGCACTGTGATTCATTATCACACCATTATCCATAGGTCTTTGAAATATGCGATGAAGATCGATGTGATTCCCGTTAATCCGGCCAGCAAGATCGAGCGTCCAAGACAGGAACGGTTCATCGGCAGCTTCTATGATAAAAATGAAGTAAATCAGTTATTTGAAGTGGCCAGAGGAACGAAACTTGAGATTCCTATACTGCTTGGGGCTTTCTATGGGCTGAGAAGAAGCGAAGCGGTCGGTCTTAAATGGAGTGCCATTGATTTTAATAACAACACACTCATCGTCAGGCACACCGTTACATCCTTCAGCATTGATGGTAAAGAGATGATCTACGCATCGGATTCAACCAAGAACAAATCCAGTATGAGAACTTTGCCATTGGTGCCAGCTTTTAAGGAGAAACTTCTGGCTGCCAAAGCACAACAAGAAAGCAACCGCAAACTTTGCGGTAGATCCTATAGCAAGGAATTTCTTGATTATATCTGTGTCAACGAGTTGGGCGTCAGAATTCGCCCAAACTATGTTACAACAGCGTTTCCCAAGCTGCTGGAGGAGCATGGTTTAAGAAAGATTCGCTTCCATGACCTTAGGCACAGCTGTGCCAGTCTTTTGCTGGCAAATAATGTGCCGATGAAGCAGATCCAGGATTGGTTAGGTCATAGTGATTTTGCAACCACCGCAAATATTTACGCTCATTTGGACTTCAACTCAAAACTGGTATCAGCACAAGCCATGGTTGATGGACTTAATTTTGTCATCGAACCAAAGCTAGAAATCCAGAAGGACGAGTTCGCTGTGATTCCAGATCGATCGGGAGGAGAGAATAAACCAAACACTTCTGCACACACATAAAAAAGCGGCTTCCCTCAGAAACTGAGGAAAACCGCGGGTTTTCTGGCGGAGGGTTAGGGATTCGAACCCTAGGTCGGCTCATCACCGACACGAAATTTCGAGGGGCGTGAAAGAGCAAAAACCCTTTATATCTCCACATATCTTCTCGTCATTTGTACCCCGTAAAGCCTGAAAATACGGGCTTTTTTCATTTCATGTTATTTGTGTCCACAACTTCTTACAACACTATTTTTCACGTCCGAGCACCATTTGGGCACCACGGGCACCATTGAGAAAAGGAGGACACAATGAAAAACATATTATCTAATAAAGTTATTATACTCCCGTCCGGCGCAATCAACAAGGATAAAATCAATCTTGTTGCCGGAGCTATCACGCAGCCATTCGCAGAAATGGTATGGGTGACAACGGGCGGCGACATGGAAACTATCAACCGCCTTACGGACATTCTCGTTTCCATGAACACGCCTGCCGACCGGGGAAAACTATTCAAGATTATCAAAACGTTTTACGGACTTATGGGCTTACAGTTTTCCGAGGAAGCCGACCCTATGGACGCAGACCCCGCCGTTTTGGAATACTTTATCTTTTCTTTTATGGCAGACTTTGGCGAGATTATTAAGGACTATATAACGGAAACAAAATAACCATGCACATAGCGGCGTTTACTAATTCTCTTTTGGGAAGATAGGAACGCCGTTTTTTTTATGCTCTCATGTTACGCAGTAGGGGCAAAAATAGCCTTGATTTACGCGGCTTTGCAGGTGCGTTTCTGACGTGGCAAGGGTAATATACCTTTTCCCTCAAAATCGACCTTTAACTGCGTGACAAATCTACAGCAAAGGAGTTGATGAAGCAATGGCAGTTTTCCGAGTAGAACGAAACAAGGGTTATACCGTTATGAGCAACCACCACTTGCGAAACAAGGATTTAACCCTTAAAGCAAAGGGGATGCTATCTCAAATGCTATCCCTGCCGGAGGATTGGGACTATACCCTTGCAGGGCTATCCCATATCAACCGGGAAAAAATTGACGCAATACGCGAAGCGGTGCGGGAGCTTGAACGTGCCGGATATATCATGCGGTCAAGGGAGCGCGACGAAAAAGGTCGCTTGCGGGGCGCGGATTATGTGATTTACGAGCAGCCGCAGCCGCCTATATCGGATTTACCTACATTGGAAAATCCAATATTGGATAATCCAACACTGGAAAAACCTACGCAGGATAACCCTACGTTGGAAAATCCAACGCAATTAAATAAAGAGATACAAAGAACTGACTTACTAAAAAAAGATAAATCAAATACGGATTTATCAAGTACCGATTCTATTCCTATCCATTCCCTAAGTCCCCTGCCTTACGGGGAAAGGAACGGAAAGGAAGCGTCCACCCAAAGCGCGATTGAGATATACCGGGAAATCATACAGGACAATATCGAGTACGATTATCTTCTGCAAGACCCTAACATTGACAATGACCGTCTGAATGAGATTGTTGACCTCATGCTTGAAACCATATGCACCGCAAGAAAGACAATCCGCATTGCCGGGGACGATTATCCCGCCGAGCTTGTGAAATCTAAGTTTTTGAAGCTGAACAGCAGTCACATTCAATTTGTCTTTGACTGTATGCGGGAGAACACCACCAAAATACGCAACATCAAGCAGTATCTACGGGCAGTTTTGTTTAACGCCCCGACCACCATTGACAGCTACTATACCGCCCTTGTCGCTCACGACATGGCAAGCGGCAAAATCTGAAAGGAGTATCCACTATGAAACAGGGAGCATTGATTTTTGACGAGCAGACCGACCGTTACGACATTCGCTTTGACCTTGCCGATTATTACGGCGGGCTGCATTGCGGAGAATGTTTCGAGATTTTCACAGGCGGCAAATGGAAACCGACCCGCATTGAAATGGCTGAAAACTGGTATCTTGTGGGTATCCGCACCGAGGATTTGAACGGGCTGCGGGTGCGGATATAAATACCCAAAACCGCCGCCATACCGTGAAAGGAGGACGGTAAATGCAAGATGAAGTAAACGAAAAGACCATTGCCATATCCATAAAGGCAACAAAGCTATCTGCAAAGCTGCTGCAAAAAGCTATGAAATTCATGCTTTTGCAGATGAAAAAGCAGCTTGAAAAACAGGCGACGCCCCACGGCAAGCAGACCCTAAAGCAGCTTGTAAAGCAGAATGCGGGCGTTTCCAACATTGAAATCACAGACGGGAATATCAAAGCCTTTGAGGGTACCGCGAAAAAGTACGGGATTGACTTTGCCTTGAAAAAGGACAATACCGAAAGCCCGCCCCGTTACCTTGTGTTTTTCAAGGGACGGGACGCCGACGCACTGACCGCAGCCTTTAAGGAGTTTTCCGCAAAAAAGCTGACGCAGGAGAAAAAGCCCTCAATCCGCAAGCTGCTTTCCACCATGAAAGAAAAGGCGGCGGCAAGGAACTCCGAGCGCGTCAAGATGAACAAAAAGGACAGGGGGATTGAGCTATGAGCAATATCAACTGGAAAAAGCTGATTATCCCCAACATGCCTTATCTGCTCTTTGTGTATCTCTTTGATAAAGCAGCACAGGCTTTCCGGCTTGCACCGGGAGCTGACCTCTCCGGCAAGCTGCTTTCTATCGGGGACGGTTTCGCCGCTGCCTTTGCAAATGCCTTGCCGAGTTTTGACCCGTTGGATTTACTTGTTGGCATTGCGGTAGCGGCAATAATCCGGCTTGCCGTATACATCAAAGGCAGGAACGCAAAAAAGTACCGCAAGGGAATAGAATACGGTTCTGCCCGTTGGGGCGGTGCAGCAGATATAAAGCCCTATGTTGACCCGGTATTTGAAAACAACGTCATTCTGACCCAGACCGAACGGCTGATGATGAGCAGCCGCCCGAAGCAGCCGAAGTACGCACGAAATAAAAACGTGCTTGTAATCGGCGGCAGCGGCAGCGGAAAAACCCGTTTTTTCGTCAAGCCTAACCTTATGCAAATGCACAGCAGCTACGTTGTAACCGACCCCAAAGGAACGGTTTTAATCGAGTGCGGCAAGCTCTTACAACGGGGCGGGTACAAAATCAAGGTGCTTAATACAATCAATTTCAAGAAATCCATGCGGTACAACCCCTTTGCCTATCTGCGGAGTGAAAAGGACATTTTGAAATTGGTAAATACCATAATCGCCAACACGAAAGGCGACGGGGAGAAATCGGCAGAGGATTTTTGGGTGAAAGCGGAAAAGCTCTATTACACCGCCTTAATCGGCTATATCTGGTATGAAGCCCCGGAGAATGAAAAGAACTTTACAACCCTGCTTGAAATGATAAATGCGTCGGAAGCCCGTGAGGACGACGAGGATTTTCAAAATCCAGTTGACCTCATGTTTGAGCGTTTGGAGCAGAAAGACCCGGAACACTTTGCCTTAAAGCAGTACAAGAAATATAAACTTGCGGCAGGCAAAACCGCAAAATCGATCCTCATTTCCTGCGGCGCAAGGTTAGCCCCATTTGACATACGGGAACTGCGGGAGCTAATGGAAACCGACGAAATGGAGCTTGACACCATAGGCGACCGCAAAACGGCCCTTTTCGTCATTATCTCCGACACTGACGACACCTTTAACTTTGTTGTTTCCATTCTTTACACACAGCTTTTCAATCTGCTATGCGACAAAGCCGACGACGTTTACGGCGGGCGGCTGCCCGTTCATGTTCGCTGCCTGTTAGATGAATTTGCGAATATCGGGCAGATACCAAAGTTTGAAAAGCTCATAGCCACCATACGAAGCCGGGAAATATCGGCTTCTATTATTTTGCAAAGCCAGTCACAGCTAAAAGCCATTTACAAGGATAACGCCGATACCATAATCGGCAACTGCGACACTACGCTTTTCTTGGGCGGTAAAGAGAAAACCACCTTGAAAGAAATATCGGAAATCTTAGGAAAGGAAACGATAGACAGCTTCAACACGTCCGAAAACAGAGGGCGGGAAGTTTCCCACGGACTGAATTATCAGAAATTGGGAAAGGAGCTTATGACGCAAGACGAAATCGCCGTTATGGACGGAGGAAAGTGTATTTTACAGCTACGCGGTGTACGCCCGTTTTTCTCTGATAAGTACGATATAACCCGGCACCCGAACTATCAATACCTTTCCGACGCAGACGCGAAAAACGCTTTTGACATGGAAAAGCATTTAAGACGCCGCCCTGCAATCGTAAAGCCGGACGAGGTTTTTGACTACTACGAAATCGACGAAGCCGATTTGCAGGAGGACGCAGAGCCATAAAGGAGGTGGTATTACAATTAAAACTGCAAACATGGGCTACATGGCACGCGCTCCTACTACAATTTCATAACGATAGCCGCCATTACGCGGCGGTATTTTCTCTTGCGGTAGTCTATGGACTATCGCTTTTTTGTACCCGAAAACGAAATCAAAAAATATGTGAGCCGCAAAAGCGGCAGAAAGAGAGGTCATTTATGGCATTTTTTAATTCGGCAGTAGGCGTTTTGCAAACCCTTGTAATCGCGTTGGGCGCGGGCTTGGGAATTTGGGGTGTTATCAATCTTTTGGAGGGCTACGGCAACGACAATCCCGGTGCAAAATCGCAAGGTATGAAGCAGCTCATGGCGGGCGGCGGCGTTGCTTTGATTGGTGCAACCCTTGTGCCTTTGCTCTCCGGCCTGTTCGGTTAAGGGCGGGTAAACGCCTATGCAGAGCATACTTGACGCGATTAACGAATGGATAAAGGAAATCCTTATCGGAGCCATTAACGGGAATCTGTCAACTATGTTCGGGGACGTAAATGAAAAAGTCGGTACAATCGCCGCCGAGGTAGGCAAGACCCCGCAGGCTTGGAACGCGAATATTTTTTCCATGATTCAGACCCTTTCGGAAAATGTAATCGTACCCATTGCGGGGCTTGTGATAACCTACGTTCTATGCTACGAGCTTATCAGCATGGTAACGGAAAAGAACAACATGCACGACATAGATACGTTTATGTTCTTTAAGTGGTTTTTTAAGGCGTGGGTAGCGGTGTTTCTCGTTACCAATACCTTTACTATCACTATGGCGGTGTTCGATATGGCGCAGCACGTCGTATCGGGTACGGCGGGCGTAATCGGCGGCAACACAAATATTGATGTTGCCGCCGCGCTTTCGTCCATGCAATCCGGGCTTGACACTATGGAAATCCCCGAACTGCTGTTGCTCGTTATGGAAACGTCGCTTGTCAGCCTTTGCATGAAAATCATGTCGGTGCTGATAACGGTAATCCTGTACGGGCGTATGATAGAAATTTACCTTTATTGTTCCGTATCCCCGATTCCGTTTGCAACCATGACAAACCGGGAGTGGGGGCAGATAGGAAACAACTACCTTAAAAGCCTGTTTGCTCTTGGCTTTCAAGGCTTTTTAATTATGATATGCGTCGGCATTTATGCGGTTTTGGTAAACGACATGATAATAGCGGACAATCTGCACAGCGCGATATTTTCCCTTGCAGCCTATACCGTTATCCTCTGCTTTTCCCTGTTCAAATCCGGCGCACTTGCAAAATCAATTTTCTCAGCCCATTAGCAGGCTGACCCGAAAGGAGGTATTTTATGGCGTATGTACCCGTACCCAAAGACCTATCCCGTATTAAAACAAAAGTCGCTCTCAACCTGACGAAGCGGCAAATTATCTGCTTTTCGGCGGCGCTCCTAATCGGACTGCCGCTTTTCTTTTTACTCAAAGACAGCACAGGAACGAGCTTTGCGGCGTTTGTAATGATTGTTGTCATGTTGCCCTGCTTCCTCATTGCCATGTATGAGAAACACGGGCAACCCCTTGAAGTCGTGGCAAAAAACATCATTCAGACAAAATTTATCCGACCCAAAGAACGCCCGTATCAGACGGAAAACTTTTACGCCGTTTTGGAACGGCAGAGAAAACTTGAAAAGGAGGTATTGGCTATTGTCAACGGCAAAAACAAAATCCACAGGAAATAAGCGCAAGCTGACCCGCGCCGAGAAAAAACAGATTGCCACCATTATCCAAAAGGCAAAGGGTGACGGAAAAGCGCATACGGCGCAGCAAACCATTCCCTATCTTACCATGTACCCGAACGGGATTTGCCGGGTAACGGAAAAGAAATACAGCAAGAGCATTGTGTTTGAAGATATTAACTATCAGCTTGCACAGGCAGACGACAAGACCGCCATTTTTGAAAACTGGTGCGATTTTCTAAATTACTTTGACGCTTCCGTATCGGTGCAGCTTTCCTTTATCAATCAAGGGACGCAGCGAATCGAAGCAGAAAAGGCTATCGACATTCCCCCGCAGGAGGACGCTTTCAACTCCATTCGCGCCGAGTACGCGGCTATGCTAAAAAATCAGCTTGAAAAAGGCAATAACGGGATTGTCAAGCACAAGGCGATTACCTTTTCCATTGAAGCGGATAACCTTGCCACAGCAAAGGCGCGGCTTGCCCGTATTGAAACCGACGTACTCAACAATTTTAAGGTGCTTGGCGTATCCGCTCACCCCATGACGGGCTATGAACGACTGAAAATGCTGCATGGCGTATTCCACCCGGAGGGAGAACCTTTTTCCTTTGATTATTCTTGGCTTGCCCCGTCCGGGCTGTCTACAAAGGACTTTATCGCTCCGTCCTCTTTCCGTTTTGGCGAAGGGCGCATATTCCGCATGGGTAAGAAAATCGGTGCGGCGAGCTTCCTTGAAATCCTTGCGCCAGAACTCAATGACCGTATGCTTGCGGATATTCTCGACCTTGAAACGGGCGTTATCGTCAATCTGCATATCCGCAGTATCGACCAGAGCGAAGCAATCAAGACCATTAAGCGCAAAATTACCGACCTTGACAAAATGAAAATTGAGGAACAGAAAAAGGCTGTCCGCAGCGGGTATGACATGGATATTATCCCGTCCGACCTTGCCACATTCGGCAGCGAAGCGAAAAATCTCTTGCAGGATTTACAGAGCAGGAATGAGCGCATGTTTTTACTTACGTTCCTTGTGGCGAACATGGCAGACACGAAGCGCAAACTTGAAAATGACGTGTTCGCCGTTAAGGGTATCGCGCAAAAATACAACTGCGCTTTGACCCGTCTTGACTACTTGCAGGAAGCGGGCTTTCTATCAAGCGTCCCTATTGGGGAAAATCTTATCCCTATTCAAAGGGGCTTGACAACGAGCAGTACCGCAATTTTTATCCCGTTCATCACACAGGAGCTTTTTCAAGAGGGCGCAGCACTTTATTATGGACTGAACGCACTTTCCAACAACATGATTTTATGTGACCGAAAGAAACTGAAAAACCCGAACGGGCTTATCTTGGGAACGCCGGGAAGCGGTAAATCTTTTGCGGCAAAGCGGGAAATCACAAATGCTTTTCTCGTTACCGACGACGATATTATTATCTGCGACCCGGAAGCCGAGTATTATCCCCTTGTGCAAAGACTTCACGGACAGGTTATCCGCATTTCGCCCACAAGCACACAGTACGTCAACCCTATGGATATTAACTTGAATTACAGCGAGGACGACAGCCCCCTTGCTCTGAAAAGCGACTTTATCCTTTCCCTTTGTGAGCTGGTCATTGGTGGGAAAGAGGGCTTGCAGCCCGTGGACAAAACAGTCATTGACCGGGCTGTCCGCAACGTTTACCGTCCGTTTCTTGCTGACCCCGACCCGGAAAAAATGCCTATTTTGGGCGACCTTTACGACGAGCTTTTGAAGAAACCGGAGCCGGAAGCGGCGCGTATCGCGTCGGCATTGGAGCTTTATGTTTCCGGCAGCTTGAATGTCTTTAACCACCGTACTAACGTGGAGCTTTCAAACCGCCTTGTCTGCTTTGATATTAAGCAGCTTGGAAAGCAGCTAAAAAAGTTAGGTATGCTCATTGTACAAGACCAGGTATGGAACCGAGTGACTGTCAACCGCGCCGAGCATAAGGCAACGCGCTATTACATGGACGAATTTCATTTACTTTTAAAAGAGGAACAGACTGCCGCTTACAGCGTGGAAATTTGGAAGCGTTTTAGAAAATGGGGCGGCATACCGACGGCAATCACACAAAATGTCAAAGACCTTTTGAGCAGCCGCGAAGTAGAAAACATCTTTGAAAACAGCGATTTTTTTCTTATGCTCAATCAAGCCGCCGGCGACCGGGCTATCCTTGCAAAGCAGCTTAACATTTCTCCGCAGCAAATGAAATACGTTACCCATACCGAAGCAGGCGAGGGGCTTATTTTTTACGGCAACGTGGTATTACCCTTTGTAGACCGCTTCCCACAGAATACCGAGCTGTACCTGGTAATGACGACAAAGCCGGAGGAAGTGAGGGGCGCATGAAAACAGACGCAATTATCAACCGGGACGTGCTGCCTGCCTTAAAAGAGCTTCCCGGCGAAAGCGTCCATTGTGCCGTAACGTCACCGCCCTATTATGCCTTGCGGGATTATGGGATTGACGCTCAGATTGGACGCGAGGACACGCCAGAACAGTACATTGAAAGGCTTGTTGCGGTTTTCCGGGAATTGCGCCGGGTACTCCGTTCAGACGGTACGTTCTGGCTGAACATTGCAGACACCTATTGCGGAACAGGCAGCAAGGGCGGCTACTCCGACCTGAAAAATCCCAAAGGCAGAAACGGACAATCACTATCCCTTGCCCGTCAAACGACAGGCTGCAAGCAAAAGGACTTAATTGGTATTCCGTGGCTGCTTGCTTTTGCCCTGCGCTCTGACGGGTGGTATTTACGCAGCGATATTATTTGGCAGAAAAACAACCCCATGCCCGAAAGTGTCAAAGACCGTCCGAGCCGCTGCCATGAACACGTTTTTTTACTTACGAAGTCAAAGAAGTATTTCTATGACGCCGCCGCCATTGCCGAACCCATAGCCCCTACAACGGCGGCGCGGTACAAATCCGGGCGCGGCGCAAATCACAAATATGCCGGGGAAGTACCCGGACAGGGCAAGGTGCAGGGTATCAACAGGGCAAGAAAAGGCGGCTATTATGACGACGCATTTATCCCCACGATACGCAACAAGCGTGACGTTTGGCTTATCAATACCGTACCCTACAAGGGCGGTCATTTTGCTGCCTTTCCCCCGAAGTTAGCGGAAACGTGCATTTTGGCGGGCTGTCCGAAAGGCGGCATTGTCCTTGACCCGTTCTTTGGAAGCGGCACAACGGGGCTTGCAGCGAAAACCCTTGACCGTCACTATATCGGGATTGAACTCAATGCCGAGTATTGCACCCTTGCAAGGGCGCGGATTGGAGGTGAATAATTAAAATCATAGCTGCTTTCCAATGTTGCTTATGTGATATAATAGTAAAAAACAAAGCAAGGAGGCCGTTTTATATGCCACTATTCGATATGAAGAAAATAGGTAAACAGCATTTGCAAGAGCTTATTGACAACAAGGTATTTGAGAACAAGGAATTAGAATACAAAGATTATTCGTTTGCAGACGGTAAAATGACAGACAAGAACAAGGACAAATTTATGAAAGAACTTGCCGCTTTTGCAAATACAAACGGAGGTACTATCATCGTAGGTATGCAGGAGGACGAAAACAGGTTACCCACCAAATTAAGTGGGGCAGGATTTTCCTTAAACGAGTTTGATAATTGGTTATCCTCTTTTCGGCAACTCGTTTTATCTCGTATTAGACCGCACTTACATGGTGTGGAATGTGTACCTGTTGAATTAGATGATAGCAACATTGCAATAGTTATTTCTGTTCCCAAAAGCTATGCTCGTCCCCACAGTTATTGGGACGGAAGCAAGGATGAATTTTTCATGCGCTATGCCAATGGAATTACATACATGGATATTGACGATTTGCGCAAGGAATTTCTATACGCAAATGGATTACAAGATAAAATCCGTCAATTCCGTAAGGATAGAATTTCAATGATATTAGCAAATGAATGTGTCGGTGATTTAGGAAATGACGCAAAAATCGTATTTCATATCGTTCCCGAATGGGGCTTTGAACTCGGAAATAGAGTTGATTTGGAAAAGCTAAGTGGCAATAGATTATTTCGGCCTATCTCTGGGAGCGGGTGGGATTACCGTTACAATGCTGATGGCTATTGCATTTACGCGAGCGAATATAAGACCAAAGCTATAAACTCCTATACACAAGTGTTTCATAGCGGTATAGTCGAAGCAGTAGAAATAAGACTTATTTCAAATTACAGAAGTAAAGAGGTTTATAATTGGTTAGAAACACAAGGAACCATAATCAAGGCGTTGTCCGAGTATGGTAGTCTTTTGGACAAATTAGGTATACCGAAGCCGTGGCACATTTTCGCTACTATCCTTAACGGAAAAGATTATATTGCTTCTGCTGGGTGGGGGGAATCTTCATTACCTCTCGATAGAAATATTGTAAACTCTTTAGACGGAATATGTACAGAAGACATTCCAATTCGTACAGCATTAGAACCCGTTTTTGACTCGTTATCAAATGCTTTTGGATTTAGTAAATCCGGCTGTTTTGAAGTAGAAAACTAAATCAACTACAATCTAAACGTCACTTTCGAGTGGCGTTTTTTTATGCCAAAAAGGAGGTGTTATATATCAAAAATCCACTAAAGCCCCGTGACAAAATTACGCAGAAAATGACCCACGATGGGCTGATGAAACAAAACGAAACAACAGGCGAAACCGAGCGTGTAAGCAAACGGGAGCAGGATGCGGATTTTCAGAAAACGCCAGAACAGCAAGCCAAACAGGACGCAGCGCAGCTTGACCCGGTATCTTCTGACACCGCCCATTTACTCCCTGCGCCCGGACTTTCCCATAGGCAGGACACGGGAGCCACCGCGCAGCTTTTTCACCGCATAGACGCGGCGCATACCCGCAAAGCGTCAAAAAAGGCGGTACAGAGGGCGCAGCGGGAAGCCGCCGCACAAACGAAATCGTCCCGTCTGCAATTTACCGACGAGGAACTTCATACCCCGGAGCTTGAAAGGTATATCAAGAAATCCGACAAAACGGCTGACCGCTTGGACGCGGCAAAGGCGACTATTCCGAAGAAAAAGAAACTTGTTACGGAGCGCACCTCTGATGAAGCCACAGGCAAAGGCAAAACCCGTCTGCACTTTGAGGAACGGGAAAAGCCCATGCCCGGAAATTCCAACAAAAACCCGTTGCCCCGCCCCGCGCAGGAAGTGGGTATTTTTATTCACAACAAGATACATTCCGTTGAAAAGGACAATTCCGGCGTTGAGGGAGCGCACAAAACCGAGGAATTAGCGGAGTACGGCGCAAAATACGGGGCGCGGAAAATACGGCAGGGCTACCGCAGCCACAAGCTGAAACCTTACCGGGCGGCAGCAAAAGCGGAAAAAGCGGCGTTTAAGGCAAACGTGGATTTTCAGTATCGTAAGACGCTGCACGACAACCCGCAGCTTAAAAGCAATCCTGTTTCCCGCCTTTGGCAGAAGCAGCAAATTAAGCGGCAGTATGCAAAGGCAGCGAAAACGGGCGGCGTAAACACTGCGAAAAATATCCGCAAGGCGGCAAAGAAAACCGCCGAGCAGACAAGGAACACGGTGGCATTTGTAGCACGGCACCCGGCAGGCGTGATAATTGCTATTGCCGCGCTGCTGCTGTTTATTATGATTTTTACGGGGCTGTCCTCTTGTTCCACTATGTTCTCCGGCACACTGAACGGCATACTTGGTACATCGTACACGTCGGAGGACAGCGACCTTGTGGCAGTGGAAAACAGCTACGCAGCAAAGGAAAATGAGCTGCAAAACAGGATAGATAATATCGAGCGTGACAACCCCGGCTATGACGAATACCGCTATGACCTTGATAATATCGGGCATAACCCGCATGAACTGGCTTCCTATCTGACCGCTCTTTTGCAGAGCTACACTCCACAAAGCGCACAGGCAGAATTGCAGCGCGTTTTTGACAGGCAGTATACGCTGACGCTGACCGAAACCATGGAGGTACGCTATCGGACAGAAACCCGCACCGATACATGGACGGACGAGGACGGAAACACCCATACAGACACTTACACCGTTGAAGTACCCTACAACTATTACATTCTCAATATCAAGCTGACAAATAAGCCTATATCCTCTTTTGTGCCGGAGCTTTTAACGGCAGAGCAGCTTGAAATGTACCGCGTGTATCTTGAAACAAGCGGCAATAAGTCCTTGATTTTTGGCGGCGGCTCTCCAGACGGAAGCCCGTCCGAGGATTTAAGCGGCGTTCATTTTGTAAATGGCACACGTCCCGGCAATCCGCAGCTTGTAGACCTTGCAAAATCGCAAGTCGGCAACGTGGGCGGTTCTCCCTATTGGAGCTGGTACGGCTTCAACAGCCGCGTCGAATGGTGCGCTTGTTTTGTATCTTGGTGCTACGGGCAGGCGGGCTTATCCGAGCCGCGCTTTGCAGCTTGCCAGTCGCAGGGGATTCCGTGGTTTACCTCTCACAAACAATGGGGCGACCGAAATTACAGCAACATAGCCCCCGGTGACGCTATCTTTTTCGATTGGGATTCAGACGGGAGCGCAGACCATGTAGGGCTTGTTATCGGCACAGACGGAAGCCGCGTTTACACCGTTGAGGGCAATTCCGGCGACGCCTGCAAAATCAAGAGCTATTCCCTTGACTATGCCTGTATCAAAGGCTATGGGCTGATGAATTGGAACTGACAATTTTTGAAATTGAAAGGAGTATCACACAATGGCAAATACCAAAATTGACCGTATCGACCGGGAAATCCAAAAGACCCGTGAGAAAATCACAGAGTATCAAAATAAGCTGAAAGGGCTTGAATCGCAAAAAACGGAAGCTGAAAATCTGCAAATTGTTCAGCTTGTGCGCTCTATGCGCATGACCCCGCAGGAGCTTACTGCTATGCTTTCCGGCGAGCCTATCCCCGGCATTGCTGCCGTTCCCGCAGACTATGACAAACAGGAGGACACCGAGAATGAAGAATAAGAGAATTTTTAGAACGCTGACAGCCCTTTGCGCCGCTCTTGTACTTATGGGCGGCTTTTCTGTTACCGCCTATGCGAGCGGTGGTGAGAACATTCCTACTGACGACAGCAACGTAATTGTAGAAACCGCCGAGCCGCAGCCCCTTACTCCAGAGGGCAACATAAGCCTTGTGGACAACATAGAGGGCGACGCTGCCGAGGATAAGCAGTTTATCGTTGTAAAAAGCAAAGGCGGCAATTACTTTTACATCATTATTGACAACGCAGCACAGGGCGAAAACACCGTCCATTTCCTCAATCAAGTAGACGAATCCGACTTACTGGCTCTCATAGACGAAGATAAGCTACCGCAAGATTCAGAAGTCACCACAGAGCCTACCCCCGAACCGACACCGCAGCCGGAGCCGGAACAGCCCAAAGAGGGAAAAAGCAATACGGGCGGTATACTGCTCATGGTGCTGCTGCTCTTTGCCGGGATTGGCGGCGCGTTCTATTATTTTAAGATTTTAAAGCCGAAGCAAGCTGTCAAGGGCGATACTGACCTTGAAGATTTTGACTTTGACGAATACGACGAGGACGAACAGCCCGAAACGGAAGAAAGTGAGGACAACGGGGAGGACACCCCATGACATGGTTTACTGACAGTGTTTATGAAAAGATGATGACCAAAAAACCAAACGGGCGGCGTGAAAATACTCCGCCCGTTTCTCATTCCCCGGCTTGTGAAAGCTGCCCTTATAAGGAGCAAAATTCTTGTGTCGGGTACTGTATTAAAATACTTACAAATAAACAATCCAAATAGACTTACTTATATTACTATGGTAAGATAAGGTTAGAAAGGAAGTGGGATTATGGAACAGAAAACTTTATTTGAAATACCGATTTACTCTATGAGCGAAAAAGAATTTAATAAACGTTGGAATAATAAAAAAACTAATTTGTATAATACATTTATCAATAGCGGACACACTGATGACAGTGCAAAATCGGGTATATCGGCTATATGCTTTCCTCATTGTTTATGGAGATATAATCAAATTGTTGGTTTTATAAAAATCTCAGTATCAAAACATGATGTATGGTTTGATATATATCGTTCTTTAGATAAGATATATTATGCAGACAGCAAGCAAAAACATTTTATCCAAGATATTCATGCAAATGGAACTCATTTCTATGTTTCCAACCCCATTGATACAGAAATAAAAGAAGCTATTCGAGAATGTTTAAAAGGTATTGAGAAAGACCATCTAAGAAAAAGTTTTTATGTGGATTATTCAACTTTTAACAATATTTTTGATTACATAAACATTGAACAAATAATGAAAACACTTTAAGAAAAGAGAGGTTTATTTGTATGACAACTAATGAAAAACTGAAGCTATTCAATGATACAAGTACAACACTTGTGTATATTGCTTCTAAGGAATTTGCGAAAGAAATAGCAAAAGGAAATTACCATTATGATTTTGATGTATACATTCATGTAGGACGTGACAAAGGAAGCGTTACAGTCTATGGAGATAATGACCCCGACAATATCATTCCTATAGATATGAGCATTCGTGAATATATTTTGAAATGTGCGGAAAAAGACAGATAATCTTTAATGGAATATCAATGTAATATGGAAAGAGCAATCAAAATCTGGTTGCTCTTTTTCTATGCCCAAAAGGAGGAAAATTATATGAAGTTAGTCATTGCAGAAAAACCCAGCGTCGCCCAGACTATCGCTGCCGTTCTTGGTGCAAAGGAAAAAAAGGACGGGTATATCGAGGGCGGGGGCTATCTTGTTTCTTGGTGCGTCGGGCATTTAGTGGGGCTTTCCGAAGCCGCCGCCTATGGGGAGCAGTACAAAAAATGGAGCTATGAAACCTTACCCATTCTGCCGCAGGAATGGAAATACACCGTTGCGGCCGACAAGCGAAAGCAATTCAAAATCCTAAAAGACCTCATGTGCCGCCCCGACGTTTCCGAGGTTATCAACGCTTGCGACGCAGGGCGCGAGGGTGAACTAATTTTCCGTTTCGTCTACCATGTGGCAGGGTGCAAAAAAAACATGCGCCGTCTTTGGATTTCCTCTATGGAGGACGCAGCAATCAAAAAAGGTTTTGACACGCTCAAAAACGGGCGGGAGTATGACCCCCTCTTTGCGTCTGCGCTATGCAGGGCAAAAGCGGATTGGCTTATCGGTATCAACGC
>ENA-UOOM01001199-UOOM01001199.1-fermentation-metagenome-genome-assembly--contig:-NODE-1199-length-25842-cov-19.870671_pt1 | contig 25842 bp, 18 predicted proteins | sample MGYA00245781_ERZ724031 | MGnify/ENA primary metagenome ERZ724031 (study PRJEB28704, sample SAMN03018317) | fermentation metagenome | biome: anthropogenic terrestrial biome; feature: soil... | reverse complement strand
CCGGAAGAGGTGGAGGAAGAGGAAAACCTGCCGGCGATGTATAGTGATTAGCGGCTCACAATTACTTTCCCAAACGGCACAAACGCCAGTTTCATCAACTTGAAATGCTGATTTCCGAACGGGATTCCGATAATGGTGATGTAAAATAACACACCGAAAAACAGGTGCGTGAGCGCGATAGGTAATCCACCGATAAAAAACCAGATAATATTCATTATCAATGCTAAACAACCCGATGTTGTTTGATTGCTGACCGCTTTTTTATCGAAAGGCAGCAATGCCATTTCGGCCAGTTTTAACGATTGTAATCCGAAGGGAATACCAATTATCGTAATCATCAATCCAATACTGGCAATTACATATTCGATGGCAATAAAAATGCCGCCAAATACAATCCAGATTACATTTCCCAATGTCCTCATCGAACGGCGATCACTTCAATTTCAACTTTACAGTTTTTAGGCAAACCTTTGGCAGCAATAGCCGAACGTGCAGGAAAAGCTCCATCGAACTGCGAAGCATACACTCCGTTCATTTCGGCAAAGTATGACATATCGCCTAAAAAAACCGTAGTTTTTACGATGTTTTCCGTTGTGAGTTTCGCTTCATCCAAAATAGCTTTGATGTTTTTGAAACATTGTGTGGCCTGTTCCTTCACTCCGCCCGGAACAAGTTCTCCGGTCAACGGATCGATGGGTGTTTGTCCGGAAATAAAAATCATTCCGTTTACTTCAATTGCCTGGCTGTAAGGGCCAATTGCCGCAGGGGCATTTGTGGTTGAAATTACTTTTTTCATTTTGTTTTTAGATTATAGAGCCAAGAACCAAGACATAAGATTTAAAAATTGGCACATTGGCATATTAGTACATTAATTCATTCTTTGTCTTATCACTTCATAAATCATTACTCCTGCCGCTACCGACACATTCAACGACTGTATGGTTCCGAACTGCGGAATTTTTACCAGATCATCGCATATACGAAGGATTTCGGTCGAAACGCCTTCATCTTCCGAGCCCATCAGAATGGCAGCAGGAACCGACAAGTCTGTTTCTGTATAATTCCGTGCCGCTTTTTCGGTGGCAGCAACTACTTTTATTCCGCTATTTTTAAGGAACATGATAGCTTCTTTCAAATTATTTTCGCGACAAACAGGAATGGAATGCAACGCCCCGGCAGAGGTTTTTATGGCATCGGCATTCACCGATACGCTTCCGCGTGCAGGAATTACAATGGCATCCACGCCGGCTACTTCGCACGTGCGGGCAATGGCGCCAAAGTTGCGCACATCGGTAATTCCGTCGAGCACAACAATGAACGGGTTTTTGCCCTGTTCGTATAGAAACGGGATAATTTGCTCCAGTTTCTGATACGTAACCGCCGAGGTGAAAGCGATAACACCCTGATGGTTTTTTCGCGTAATGCGGTCGATGCGCTCCAGAGGAACTTTTTGCATCGGTATTTCGTATCGGCGCAGTACTTCTTGCAATTCTTTAAAAAGTTCGCCCGACAATTCGCGCTTAACGAGTACTTTATCGATATCTTTTCCGGCTTCCGCCGCTTCTATCACGGCACGAATGCCGAAAATCATTTCTTTTTCTCTCATTTTTTAAGATTTTTAGAGCAAAGAGTCAAGACAGACAAAAAAGACTATTTGACATTTAGACTCTTTTGTGGAACTGCTCAATTTCCTACTCAACAATAAAATCGAAGTCCGCTCACTCCCTTACGGGGAGGGCTGGGGAGGGGCCCAGCATCACCTTGGCATTCTCAACAGCTTGCGCCGATACTTCAGCTCCGCTAAGCATCCGGGCAATTTCCGATACTCTTTCATTTTCAGACAATTTACACATATATGTTGCCGTACTTTCGGCAGTGTCTTCTTTATACACACGGAAATGTTCCGAGCCTTTGGCGGCAATTTGCGGCAGATGCGTTATGGTAATCACTTGCATATCGTGAGTCATTTCGCGCATAATCGTGCCCATTTTATCGGCAATTTCGCCCGATGTTCCGGTATCTATTTCATCAAAAATGATGGTGGGCAAGGCGGTTGCTCCGGCAATCATCGATTTCAGGCAAAGCATCAATCGTGATATTTCTCCTCCGGAGGCGATTTGAGAAACGGGCAACATTGCCGTATTTTTATTGGCTGAGAAAAGGAAGTTTACAGTATCTTTTCCTGTGATGTCGGGATTATTTTTTTCGGTAATATCGCATTTAAACCTCGCGTTGGGCATTCCCAGGTAAACAAGTTTTTCCGTGAGTTGTTTCTCCATCGGCTGTGTAGCCCTTTTTCGTTTTTGGCTCAATGCTTCGGCCTTTTGCAACATCAACTTTTGTTTATCGGATACCTCTTTTTCCAGTTGCTCAATTTTCTCATCCAACGATGTAATGTTTTGCAACTTTTCATCCAACTGTTCTTGAATCTCCAACAGCTCTTCCACCGATTTCACGGAGTGCTTTTTCTGCAAATCGTAAATCACGCTCAACCGGTTTTCCACAAACTGTTGCCTTTCGGCATTGAAATCTATTTCTTCGAAATACTTTTCAGCCTCAATCCGCACATCTTTTAAATCAATATAAGCCGATTCTGTTCTCTGTGCCAATTCGGCAGCTTTTGGGAAAACATGCTGAATATTTTTCAACGTTTCCGTTACCGACTTTAGTTTTTGCTCAACCGCATCATCCTCGCCTGAAAGAGAGCCGGTCACGGTAAAAAGCGACGATTTAATTTCTTCGGCGTGGGTTATGGTTTCCAGCTCAGTTTCTAAATCTTCCTGCTCACCGTTTTGCAGCTTAGCTTCGGAAATAGCATTAAATTGAAACAGAAAATAATCTTGTTCTTCTTTATTTTTTTGTGATTGTTCCTGTAGTTCGAGCAACAAATTACGGGCAGTTTGATATTCCCTAAATGACAATTGATATTCTTCCTTTTCCGATTTTAATTGAGCCAGAACATCCAATACATTCAGTTGAAAAAGGTTATCGTTTAACGAAAGATTTTGATGTTGGGAATGAATATCTATTAAACGGCCGCCCAGCTCTTTCAAATCGTTCAGATACACCGGTGAATCGTTTACAAAAGCGCGCGATTTCCCGTTTGTCCATATTTCACGACGGACAATGCATTCAACAGCATCATATTCCCATTCTTTTTCGTTGAATAGTGCCTGCAAATTGTATCGCGAAATATCGAAAACACCTTCGATGGTGCATTTGTCTTCATTTTGCTTGATATAGCGGTTCTCGGCACGCTGTCCCAAAATCAGCGATAATGCACCCAGAATAATGGATTTTCCGGCTCCGGTTTCTCCGGTAATGACAGAAAAACCTTTGTCGAAATCGATATTCAACGAATCGATAAGCGCGTAATTTTGTATGGAAAGCGATTTTAGCATAATTACACAGAGTACACCGAAATTTATCCTTTTTTATTTCTTAATTCGTTCTAATTCTGTTGTTTTTGTCGGATAAATATTCCGAAACGTTTCGTAAGCTTCCTGTTTTTCCTGTTGCGATGCGTTGGTGAGAACATTTACCAATTCGTCCAGTTTGGCATCGCCAAAAAGCGTTATCAACACCGAGTTTGGGCGGCGAGCATATATCGAGGAAATTACAGGCAGCGAAGTTACAACTTTTTCCCGACCTTTTTCCGCATTTTCCGCCATTTCATCCAAGCCCAACCGATGATAATCGTACCACATCCGGCGATATCCTTCAAAAGCAGGTTCATTGAAAGCAACGGAAATTGCCGACTTATTCCGCTCGCTGCCAAACGTCTCCCAGCCACTCCAGTTATTGGTCTGAACATTGTTGGCAATAGTTTGCATTTGACGAAAATAAGGTGTGCCGCCTAACGATGACATCGAATCGAAATCGAGCCCGAGAATGAGGTAAACATAAAAGGCGATGGTGGCAGAAAGGTTGTTGGGAATATTATTGGGGTCGAATTCCAACGGTTGGTATTCAATGTACTCGAAAGACAAAGACTGATCGCGGAAATTTAACAACGGAGTTGTATAGGTGGTGTTAAAAACCGGACGTCGCGATTGAACCAGCAGTTCGCCGTTGAAAGACGTGGACGAAGACATCTCGCTGATGATAAGCGTGAAAGAACAATCGATTTTTTCGTTGGCCCGGAAATTTACGTCCGACCATTTTCTGTCGTTTATAAACACTCGCAATTGTTCTTCGAGCGTGTTGAAAACTTGCCGGCTACCTTGTATTTTTGATGAATTGACCGAAACGGTAGCATTGAGCTCCTGGGCGTGAACTACTGAAAAGCAAAGTGAGAAAAATAAAATGAAAAGCGTTTTTTTCATATCCAAATATTATATTTAAGCTGAAGTGTTATTTCAATTCCGCCCTTTCAGGGTTCAATTATTACACTCCGATTTACCCAACGTTATCACGTTGGGCTGAGACAAGCAAGCCTTTCAGGTTTTTTAGCCTCTTTCAAATATTACAACTTCATCTTCGTCAAAGTTTTGTTCACATCTCCGGTCGATAAAACCTCAACTCATTCCTCAATCTATCAATTTCTGATTGTAACGAACGAACACGTCCCAACATGTGGTGCAACGCTTCAATTCCTTCCACGTTAATATCCATATCGTTGTGCCAGCGAACGAATTGTTCCAAGTCGGTAAGTTCTTCAAATTCGATAAAGCGCTCATTTTCTTCCACCACGTGAATTAATCCCGAATCATGCAAGGACTCGATAAACGATTCTTCCACTTCATAAATACGAATGCACTCGCTGTATAATATTCTTTTTTCACTCATCACTTGTCCAATTTAGATAGTTCGGTAAATAATTCCTGCTCTTTTGATGATAGGTGTTTCGGGATTTCTACTTTCAGTGTAACGATAAGGTCTCCAAACTGGTCGTCTTTTTTGTAAACCGGAAAGCCTTTTCCTTTCAGCCGTACTTTCGATTCGGATTGTGTACCGGGTTTTATTTTCATTTTCACTTGCCCGTCAAGCGTGGTCACCGTAACTTCACCTCCAAGCACTGCCGTGTACAATCCGATATCTGCCGATGTGTATAAATCGTTGCCGAGCCGTTTAAAATTCACATCATCTTCTACAACGAAAGTAATGTACAAATCGCCGTTGGGACCACCGTTGACACCGGATTGTCCGTATCCTGAAAGCTTTATTTTCTGCCCGTTAGCCACTCCGGCAGGAATAGTTATGCGGATATTCTTACCATCGACAGCCAACTCTTGTTTGTGCGTATGCATTGCCTGACGCAACGAAAGATGTAACTCCGCTTGAAAATCGCCACCCTTATATTTTCGTTGCGAACGACTTCCCGCACGTTGCGAAAAACCGCTTCCAAACATCGAATGGAAGAAATCGGAAAAATCGGTATCCGAGAAATCACCTTCGGTATAAAAAGTCTGTCCGCCTTGCTGTCCAGTCCATTGACGTTGTTGCTGCTGATATTGCTGTTGCGCTTTTTCGTATTCCTCGCCGTGCTTCCAGTTTTCGCCGTACTTATCGTATTTGGCCCGTTTTTCGGGGTCGCTCAACACCTCGTTGGCTTCGTTGAGTTGCTGAAATTTTTTGTGGGCTTCCTTATCGTTCGGATTTAAGTCGGGATGTAATTTCCGTGCCAGTTTCCGATATGCTTTCTTGATATCGTCGGCCGACGCATTTTTACTCACGCCCAAAATATTATAGTAATCGATGTATGCCATAAATGGATTAAAAGTTTCTACAAATGTAATGAATTAGGAGGAAAATAAGGAAATATTTGTAACAAAAAGGGAAAACCGGCAGATGCTCACATCGGTTCAATCACCTTAAACTCCGTTCGTCGGTTAATCTGGTCGGCAATCTCCTGTTGTTCGGGAGACAAATTTTCTATAAACACTTCATCGAGCAAATCACCTTCCTTTAGGAAATCGTATTTTGCGGCGATGTTTGGAGTAACCGTTTTTGGTTGTGTTTTTCCGAAACCGATAGCTGTAAGCCGACTTTCATCGATTCCGCTTTTCGATAAATATTCAGTAACGGATTGTGCTCGCCTAAACGACAAACGTTGATTGTATTCGTCAGAACCTTTGCGGTCGGTATGAGCAGAAAGTTCAATGACAATTTCAGGATTATCGTTCAGCAAAGTTATAAGCCCTTCAAGTTCTTCTTTAGATTCGGGGCGCAACGTGGCTTTATCGAAATCGTAAAAAATATTATCAAGTATAACGGGTTTGTTATAAGGAATCATTTCAAAATCGACGAAATAAACCGTGTCTTTTTCTTCAACAGATGTTTTCAGCGATTTTTTCATATTCAAAAAACCCTCACCACTTGCCATAAAGAGATAATTAATACCCTTTTTCGCATTAAACCGATAAGTGCCGTCTTGCTTGGTAATATATTCACGCTGAGAACCCTCATCGCTAATTACCGATATTTTCACATTGGGAATAAACTTATCTTCTTTATCTACGGCAAAACCTTCCACAAAAACCTCCGCATCGGGATATTCAAACGAATAAATGTGATCGCGTCCGCGCGCATCGTCACGATTGGAGCTAAAAAATCCACGCTGAAGGCTTTGCTCAAACGTAATTCCAAAATCGTCCATCGATGAATTTATGGGAAATTCCATGTTCTCAACTATCCATAGGTTATCGCGTTGCCGTTTGGCTTCAAACAGATCTAAGCCGCCCATTCCCGGATGTCCGTCGGATGAAAAGTAAAGCGTAGAGTCGTTTTTTATATACGGAAACATTTCGTCACCCGGCGTATTTATTTCCGGCCCCAGGTTTTCTTTGAACAGCACCATATTTCCATCCATTCCGGCACGCCAAATATCTTTACCGCCGTATCCACCGGGCATATCGGAAACAAAGTACAGGTAGTCGCCCACCGGCGAAATGGACGGATGCGCAAAAGCCGAAAGTGTATCGCGCCCGGAAATAGTCAATTCCTGCCCCGCATTCCAGTTTCCGCTTCCGCGTTGGGAAAAGTAGATTTTAGTGGTAGTTGCCCGGTTGTAGTTGATGGGCGCAAATGTATAGTAAAGGTAATTGCCGTCGGCAGAAATCGAAGGCGTTCCTTCATCGAACTTGGTATTAATTTCCGATTCAAGAATCGTCGGTTTTTGCCATTCTCCTTTATCGTTTTTGGTGACAATGAAAATATCATTATTTTTCATTCCCGTGATATTGCTGATAGAATCGCCGCGAGCATCTTTATTCGATGATGTAATATAAAGAACATCATTATTTTGCGCAAACATCGGACTAAATTCTCCTCGATTGGAATTGAACAAATCCATTCGTTTCACGACGTATCGGGTGGGGTTTTTTTGCCGAATTTCCGCACTTTCAACTCCTTGCAATCCGCCCAATCCTAATGGATTTAAGGAATCAAGCAAAAGAAAACTTTCGTAAGCTTTTTTTGCCTGTGCGTATTTGCCTTCTTTATGAAGCATTTGGGCGTATCGCAAATACATTAGCGTATCGGGATAATTGTAGCGAATGGCATTGGCATAAGCACTGGCAGCACGAGTTGCAGAGTTCAGCCGACGGTAAGTTTCTGCCATTTCATAAGCCACCACGCCACGCATTGAGCGCTGGTTGGGTTTTACGTTTCGATATACTTTTCGATATGTTTCGGAAGCGGCATAGTACTCTCCACGCAGGAATTGGGCACGGGCATTGGTTAGTTTTGCCGTTTCGCACGATGACAAAATGCATACGAATAACAATAGTAGATATAAAATAGTTGTTTTCAAAAATTCCGTTTTTGAGTAAACGGACAACTAAGTTGAATATTGTGTGGGAAATGCTACAGTTTATCCAGTAAAATCGTTGAAACTGCAAGTAAAGAGACATTGGCGTGCTGCAAAACGTAGCTTCGGATAAACTGCACCGAACTCGAAATGTGCGATTGAACTGTATGGTGCGAAATACCCAAGTATTCTCCGATATCTTTGTAGGTCATCCCTTCTTCACGACTCAAACGGTATATCCGGCGGCGATCTTCAGGTAACATATCAATGGCTTGTTGCAATATAGTTTCAAATTCTTTCAGAATAAATGTCGATTCAACATCATCTTCGGCGAGTAATGCCTGTTGCCCGTCTGCTATAATATCTATCTGCTCATTTGTCCGCGTATTACGAAGCTCATTTAATGCTCTGTTTCGAGTAACAGTAAATAAATATGCAGAAAATGACTGATGAGTGTTCAATTTTTTTCTGTTGTTCCAAACAATCGTGAAGACATCCTGAACTACATCTTTCGATACGTCAGCAGATTTTAACATAAATGTACAAAATGAATACAACTTCATTTTATAACGAATATATAACTCTTCGAAGGCCTTCTCTGAATCTTTTGTAAGTAACAACAAAAGCATTTCATCGTCCAAGTCCTTAAGATTTTCCATCTTTTTCATAATTGCAAGTGCAAAAGTACTTCGATTAATTCTGTTTTATCCGGAAAAAGAGTTAAGATAATGTTACGATTTAATTGACTAACAAACAATATGTTAAGAAAAAATTAAGTTTCGACACTATTAACTTTCATTAACCATGAACTGATAAAGGTTTTTATTTTTGGAGTGTGAATTAAGTGTAAGACAAAAAACGACAACTGCATCAGCAAGTATTTTATGAAAAAAGAACAAACTTATTCTCAAACAATTTATCTGCTCCGTAAGTACATCAAAAATGAATGTACTAGAGGAGAGATCGTTGAGTTTTTGCAACAATTTTGGAATAAAAAATTCGATGCAGAAACCGACATTGTTCTTTTTTCATTATGGAAAGCCATCAACCAAAATGAGCAAATCACTGACAACAAAAGTCAAGAACTACGGGATGAGGCAGCCAACATTATCCTGAACAACCGCAATAAGCCCCGAAATAAAAAACGTTATCAGCTGATCTCATTTGCATATGCTGCTGTTATAACTTTACTTTTATTTCTAAGTTTTCCGAATCTAAAGAAAAGTTTTCCGGAACCTGTAACTATTACCTCAGAAAAAGTAGTTGCAAAACAATTTTCCACACAAAGATCTTTAAAGAAAATCACGCTTGCGGACGGCTCTGTTGTACATTTAAACGTTAACAGCACACTAAGTTTGAAAAAAGGAAAATTTAATGCCAAGGTCAGGGAAGTATGGTTAGACGAAGGTGAAGCATTTTTTGAAATAACACGTTTTCCCAATCGTCCTTTTATTGTACATACTCCCGGAGGATTAAGTACACGAGTCTTGGGGACATCATTTAACGTACAGGCTTATCCTGAATTAAAAAAACAAGTTGTTTCCGTAAAAACAGGGCGTGTACAGGTAAGTCGCGATAATGGCGAGAGCATTGTATTAGAGACAAACTACCAAGCATCATTTGATGCCTGGACCAATACACTAAAAGGAGGAAAAACCGACGGAACACTGGCTGCGGCATGGCGTGACGGTAAAATTGTTTTTCAACGTGCCAAAGTGGAAAACATTGCTTTCAGGTTAAAACAACATTTCGATATTGAACTGATTTACAATGAGTCAAAATATAAAAACATTGAGTTTTCAGCAGTATTTTCATCAGAGACCTCTGTGGAAGAAATTGCTAACACATTTTCAAAAATCTACGATATTAATTATTCGATAAAAGATCACAAGCTGTACTTAGAATAAAGCAAACAAGGACACAAATAACTCACAATCAACGCATAAGCAAAACAATAAAGTTTTGAGAAAGAGAAGTTATGCTTCATTTAGAAAAAAATTATTTAAACAATTATTGCATTACAAAATGAATCAGAAAACAAAATCATTTAAAATGTACTGTACAGCCATACTTCTAATGGCTTACTGGCTAACGATGAGCGCTTTTGCCGATGGGCAATCAACAGGGAGTTTTCCTAGAGAAACAATGAGTGAACGAATGGAGCGTATTCAGGAACTGGGACGTGAATCAAATCAAACACTCTCCTTTGATTATGCGAAAATGAAAGACGAATACGCACCTCCATTTACCTACAACACGAACAATATGGAGGAGTGGTTAGACCGTTCGTTGAGAAATTCAAAATTCACATACGAAAAAACGGGCGAACGGTCTTATGTGATTGTAGCAAAAAAAAACACCACTACACCGCCAACAACGCCTTTAACACCTTCAAAGCCTTCAACAATAAAACAAACAAGAGAAGTTCATGGTACGGTTACCGATGTAAGCAATACACCGCTAATTGGAGTGAACGTGGTAGAAAAAGGGACAACCAATGGAACTGTAACGGATCTTGATGGACGCTTTTCGTTGAATGTTCCCGTAGGAAGTACACTGGTATTTTCGTATATTGGATTTTCAACCTTTGAAACCGTTTGGAACGGATCTCGTAACATACAGATATCCATGAGCGAAGACTCAGGTTTACTGGATGAACTCGTTGTAATTGGATACGGGGTTCAGAAAAGAAGCGACCTGACCGGAACAGTGGCTTCTATTTCAAGAGATCGATTGGAAAATGTTCCAAACCTTAATATTGCACAAGCCATCCAAGGAGGAATACCAGGAGTAATGATCCAAAACTCCACAGCCGGAGCTCGTGGCGATCAAACCATAATGATTAGAGGCCGGAACTCGATCAAAGCCGATAACGAACCATTGATTATTGTTGATGGTATTCCTTACGGAGGTAATCTGAACGACATTAATCCCAACGATGTGGAATCGATAGAGGTGCTGAAGGATGCTTCTGCAGCCGCTATTTATGGTTCTCGCGGATCGAACGGTGTAATTATTATAACGACCAAAGAAGGAAGAAGCGGCAAAACCCGTCTTACTTATGATGGAAAATATACAATTACGAAAGTAACAAAAGTACATAATCTTCTTACAGGACCGGAATTTTATGATTTCAAAATGATACGTAATCCGAAAGCTATGACAAAAAGCGAAGAAGATATTTACAAGGCCGGAACCTGGACAGATTGGACAAAGTTGGCATTACGCACAGGTAACACTAATGAACACAATCTAGCACTTTCAGGAGGAACCGATAACGTAAATTATTATCTGGGTTTTGGCGTTACCGATGTAAAAGGTGTTCTAAAGAACGATGACTACCTGAGACTATCGAGCAGAATTAATCTCGAAACTACTTTATTTGACTGGATGAAAATTGGGACAAGAACCAATCTCACTTATGAAGACCAAAGTGGTGCAGGTGTTGGAATTGATATTCGTGCAAATCCTTTGACAAGTGCATACGACGAAGAAGGTAACCTCACTATTTTCCCTTGGCCCGATAATATTATCCACGCCAATAATCTTAGCCCGTTGCTATATGATGATGAAGATAAAGCATATCAAATTATCTCAAACAATTATCTTGATTTGGATATTCCGTTTATCGAAGGATTAAAATATCAACTCAATACAGGTTTAAGAGCTAGATTTCGCGATTTTGCCCAATATCGTGGCAGGGACACGTATGACGGTTTTATGAATAACGGCGAATCAAGCATTGATAATACGTTAGGTACCAATGTTATTATTGAGAATATTTTATCGTACAACAGAACATTCAAAAAGCACAATTTATTCCTTACCGGATTATACAGTTATGAAAAAAATAAATCAAGATCCAACAATATCGATGGAAATAAATTTCCCAACGATTTTTTATCATGGTTTGCCACAGGCGAGGCATCAAATTTAAGTACCAGCCACTCATTTTATAAAACCGATTTGATCTCTCAAATGATTCGTGCAAACTATTCTTACGACAGTCGTTATCTATTCACATTCACTACCCGCCGGGATGGATTCTCTGGCTTTGGACAAAACCATAAATGGGGTGTTTTCCCATCGGTTGCGTTAGGTTATAACCTTCACAACGAAGAGTTCTTTCCTTACAAAGAAACCATTAACGAATTAAAACTCAGAGCTTCCTACGGTCTTAACGGAAACCAGGCTATCGGGCCTTACGAATCTCTGTCGCAATACGTTGTGGCCAACTATTCAGCAGGCTCTACTCCGCAGGTTGGGTATAAACCAAGCCGATTAGGTCTTGACAACCTAGGCTGGGAATCTTCTCGAACACTAAATATTGGTTTAGATATAGCATTGTTGCGAAATAGATTAAGCGCAAACATCAACTGGTATCTTACCAATACAGAAGATTTATTGTTAGACAGATCAATTTCTGCCATTCACGGTATTACCCCTATTACTCACTTACCCGGATCATGGATTCATCCTGCGATCACGGCCAACATTGGTGCAACTCAAAACACGGGTGTTGAGATTGGATTCAGTTCAAAAAACATTGTCTCACAGAATTTTCAATGGTCAACGGAGGGGAACTTCTCATTTAACAAGAACAAAATCACTTCATTGTACGGCTTGCTTGATGAATCAGGAAAAGAAATCGATGATATCAGTAATAACTGGTTTATCGGACAGCCCATTCGAGTGAACTTCGATCACATTTGGGATGGAACCTGGCAACTGAATGAAGAGGCAGAAGCGGCCAAATTTGGTTCGAAACCAGGTAGAGTTAAGTTGCGCGACGTAAATAAAGATGACGTATTAAATGCCGATGACAGAGTTATTATAGGACAAGAAGATCCAAAAGTGATGTGGGGATTAAACAACAGATTTTCATATAGAAATCTTTCATTGACAATCTTTATGCACGGAGCACACGGACATAAAATACCGAATTATTTAATGAACGACAACGTTCAAGGTGCAGAAGTACGTTACAACACATTGAAAAAGAATTGGTGGACACCTGAGAATCCAACTAATGACTGGATAATAAATGAAGAGAATGCTGCTCAAATGAACGGTTTCTCGGCAAGAATTTATGAAAATGCAGGATTTATAAGGATCAAAGATATCTCATTGGCTTATCAATTACCACGCAGAATTTTCAACAATAAGATTACAAACTTAGGACTTTACGTTACCGGAAGAAATTTATTTACATTCACAGAGTGGTCCGGATTAGACCCTGAGTTAACTACTGAACGGGCTCAACGATACAACCCTATGCAAAAAGAATTTGTGGTGGGCATGAGTTTATCTTTCTAAGAAAACATTGAAAATAAAATATTAACAAATGAAAACTATAATTAAGAATATAACCCTATTTGCTATTATTTTAGCAGGTTTATTAAGTTGCTCAAACAACGTGCTGGATGAAAACCCGCCACATATACTTTCGGGCGAGACACTATACACAAACTTGGCAGGTTTCGAGGCAGGTTTGAACGGATTGTACAATATTGCCCGTCACCATCGCTGGCAATCAGAAAAAATAGAGCATTCGCTCAATGGTACCGATAATATGTCGAGCAATTACCGACGAGGAAATATTTATTACAGATGGGAGGATACTAATAGTCCTGCAAACTCCATTCTTTTAGAGATTTTTTCTTTTTGGTATGAAGTAATCAATGCCGCCAACACCATTATTGAGCGAGCCGAAAATCCTGACGTGAACTGGAGTGGAGGTGGTGATACACCGGCAAACAATAAAATGAGGGTAATAGCCGAAGCGCATGCACTGAGAGGTTGGGCTTATAGATTTTTAACCTCGGATTGGGGCGATGTTCCCCTTGCCTTGGAAGAATATACAGGCTCTACTATCAAAACCGACTGGGAACGTGCACCTAGATTGCAAGTTCGCCGACAAGCGATTGAAGATTTTAAATTTGCTCAGCAATATATTCCTACTGAAGCATCATTGCAGGGACGCATAACAAAGGGAGCCGTTCAAACTTATTTATCTGAAATGTATTTAACTATAAATAAACCAGACAGTGCTTTGTATTGGGCAAATCAAGCTATCAACAATCCTGCTTATAAGTTAGTCACAAAAAAATACGGAGTGGCAGCAAACAATCCCGATATAAATGCTTTTGGTAGTATGTTTAAAGAAGGAAACCAAAACCGCGAAGAAGGCAACACCGAAGCTCTTTGGGTTTGGCAATTTACATTAAACAGTATCGACGAAAGAGGAAACGAAATGAGCCGTGCCGTGGTTGGTAACTATAATCAAATTAACATCAATGGAGTTAGGGCATTGCAATATACCTATGAAAGAGGCGGAAGAGGAAAAGCATATTTCGGATTAACTAAATGGGCTATAGACATCTACGAAGACAAAGATGAAAGAGGAACAAACGATATTTTAAGAAGATATTTCATTTTAAGAGATGCACAATATAATGCTCCCTATCCGGCAGACAGACTACCATCGGGTTACAAATACGGCGACACCATTTGGTGTCATTGGGATAAACCCATTACCGAAAAGAATTCCAGTAGAGCAGATTGGCCTTACCCGCGTAAAGGCGAAGGAACCGATCCCGAAAATATGAGTGCTGATTTTAGTTGGAGTGATATCGTGTATTTAAGGTTGGCCGACACTTATTTGCTAAAAGCCGAGGCCGAATACAAATTAGGAAACGCACAAGCAGCTGCAAATACAATTAATATTCTTAGAGAAAGGGCAAATAGCTCTCCAGTTTCAGCAAAAGACATAAACATCGATTTCATTCTTGATGAAAGATCACGCGAATTAGTTGGTGAAGAAGACCGCAGAATAACGCTCATAAGAACTCACAAATGGTATGAGAGAGTAAAAAAATACAACTTATACGGTGGAGAAAAAGTGGCTCAAAGAGACACGCTTTTCCCTATTCCCCAAGCTGTTATTGATGCGAACTTAACAAAAACAATGCCCCAAAATCCAGGATGGAATTAATTATAAAGCAATAGAAAATATATTGATTAAATAACTACTAATCTTTTTCATTCTCCCTTGTGAACTTAGAGTTGCTTAATTGCAACAATAAGTTCACATCGGAGTTTTTGGTTGCCGAAGCAAAATGTCTAACAATAACAGAAGACAAATTTGACGGAACGAAATATTTTATTAATTCAAACAACAAAACAATGCAACTAAAATTTAAACGGTATTTTTTGCTTTCAGCAATATTTTTTTCAACAATATCACTTCATATTCAAGCTCAGGGGAGCTATTTATCCGGTGATTTTCATCAACATACAACGTACACTGATGGAGGATTCTCATTCGGACACATGATGAGAAAAAACGCTGAATTCGGACTTGATTGGTGGGCCAATAGTGAACACGGCGGACGTTCATCGCGCTGGGCAACCGTGTCCGGCCGTGATTTGGGAACTACTGTAACCTGGAACAACGTAAATGGAATTACGCTGTAAGGAACAAGAGATCCTGAAAATCCGAACGACATGTGGCGCTGGCAGGTATTGCGGGATTTCTCATTTAAAGATGTGCAGCTTTTTCGCGAAGTTTTACCTCATAAGATAATCCTTCAGGGAGTGGAATGGAATGCTCCGGGCTACGAACATGTAAACGTATGTATCATTGACAACCAGTTTGACTCTACGAATCCAAACTGCAATCCCGTTGCAGAGTTTGAATATAAATTCGATAACGGAGACCGCGATGTTTCAGAGCCGAACGGGTGGATAAAGTCAAAAAAAGAAGGAAAAGAAAAAACGATTGAAGCGATAGAATGGATGCAAAAAAATTATCCCAAGACATCCTGGATTGTTCCAACCCATCCCGAACGATCAAATCGACTTAAAATAGAAGACATCCGGAACATGAATAATGCCGGGCCCGATGTTTGTTTCGGCTTTGATAGTCAACCCGGTCATCAGAAAAGTAAGAATAGAGGAGGCTATCGTCCTACTTCCTACGGAGCCACCGGAGAGAGAGAAAATGACGGTGCCACCTGGGGCGGTACTGGAATTTTCGCTGCAAAAATTGGTGGTGTTTGGGATGCTCTGTTGAGTGAAGGCCGCAAGTGGTGGTTGTTTGCAAATTCAGACTGTCATGGCGAAAACTCTGATTTTTATCCCGGGGAATATCAGAAAACAAAGATTTTTGTAAAAGAACGTTCTGCTCAAGGTGTTGTTGATGGATTACGCTCCGGAAATTCCTATATTGTTACCGGAGATTTAATAGATTCGCTGAAATTTACAGTCGGTACGGCAACTATAGGTGAAACATTTCATACGAATGGTAAAAGTGTGACTATCAAAATAATTGTCAGAGATCCGGATAAAAATAACCATAATACATACAGCAGTTTTACAAATCCGGTACTTGACCATATTGATATTATAGCTGGCATAGTTACAGGTAAAATTGATCCGCAAGATCCCAGATATTCACATGACGAAGTTTTCACAACAAAAGTGATCGCTCGTTTCGGCAAAAAAACACATATCGATGCTAACGGCATTAAAACGCAACTTTGGAAAGATTTAGGCAACGGAATTAAAGAAATTACGTTTACAACAAATGTAGATTCGGATATGTATTTCCGTTTAAGAGGTACGCATCACAGTTTTGAAGACAAAAATTCAGAAATAGACCAATATGGAAATCCTATACTCGATGTTTTTGGAACAAACAATGCAGCGAAGGCTTTCGAAGATCTTTGGTTTTACAGTAATCCTGTCTTTGTAAAAAAATAAACTAAAAAAGAAAATGAAGAAAATACTATTTATATTTTCTGTTGTGGCCATAACGTTGGTTAGTTGTAACAACAGCCCTCAACGGAGTTTTTGGTCGCCTTACGAAGGTATCAACTGGGCCCAAGTCGATTATTGCGATGCCGAGTTTCACACACATCCCGGATTGGGCGATGAGCAGTACGATCCACACCAAACCATTGACAGGTATCACGCCGAAGGTTACACGGTGTTAACATTAGCAGGACACGATTACGACATTCCGAGCGAACACATTGCAAGTGTTTATCCGTGGACGGAATTAGCCAATATCTACGAAACAATTAAAGACGTAGAAAATCCTACCGAAAACGATAAAACCTACGGCGAAATGGCTTCCGAACCGTATCAGAATCGGAATCCTGTTGAGTTGGGAATGGTTTCGGTGGAAGGATGCGAAGTATCGGCGCCGCATCATATTGTCAGCTTGTTCAATTCATGCACACAAGGCGCCGAAACCGAAGACGAAACGTTCAAAATAATTTCGGATTTGGGTGGATTGGCGTATTTCGCGCATCCGGGCAGATATGTGGAACGCCGCGGATTAACGGCTGATTGGTACATAGATTTTTACCAAAGATTTGACATGCTGCTTGGCCAATCTGTTTATAATCGCCAGGATAATCATCCTACAGACAGGAGCTTTTTCGATGAAATTGCCCATGCATTAGGACACGAACGTCCAATCTGGCTTTTCGGCGAAGACGATATGCACACCGAGGGAACGTTAGGATGGAATCGCAACGTGATTTTGGTTGAAAATTTCCAGCCTGGATCGTTGCATCCAGACATTCAAGACGGTTCAGCACCAGATGTGAAAGCAGCACTGCAAAGCGGACGTTTTTATTTGTGGAAACCTTCGGAAAAGTACAATAAACGTTCGTTCAATATCTCTAATATCAAATCTACACGCAATAAAATAGAATTGGAGTTCGACAACAACGAAATAGTGAAAGTCGTTCGCTGGGTCACTTTCGACCCGCAACAGGAAAGATCTGTTGTATTTCACGAAAGCAATAGCATCAACATAAAAGAAGTTCCGGCATCAGCAAAATTCATTCGTGCCGAAATTGAAGGCATAGGTGGAACCATTTATACGCAACCGTTTTATGTAACCGGAAAATCTTAGTGCTCTGCTGCCGGCAAACTATACACCCCTTTCACCAAAACTTCCTGCGGTGGCAGGGGTGTTTTTATTTCCACCAATTCGTTGGATTTTAATCCAGTTGTAACGGAAACGGGTTTGAGGTAAATATTCTCTCCCGATTTTTTTTCAAGCAGGTAAACCCGGTAAGTCCCGTCTGTTGACGTTTCCAGTGCATCTTCGGGAAGCCCTTTCGCAGTGTATTCTTTCACGTTCACATCGGCTTCGATGTACATATTGTTCACGAAATTAACACTTGTGGGGTCTATTTGCGCCGTACAAACTATGGTTTTTTTCTCCGGGTCAATGGATTTTCCGATTTTTGTCAGCTTCGCTGTGAATTTTCCCGACGGGTTGTTGGGGTTGTAAAACTCGACGTTTTGTCCGACAGTTAATCGTGTGATATCTTTTTCGTAAACATCGAGTTGAAGATACAATTGATTGGTATTTATAACTGTCATTAGCATTTTTTCGGGAGTAACGTATTCGCCAATCATACAATTGATTTGCGTGATATATCCACCGATTGGCGAACGGACTTCCAGTGTCCGGTAAAAATTTCCGCTCTCGATTTGTGCAGGATTAACATTGAGCAAACTCAAACGTTGTTTCATACCGTTATATTGGGCCGATAGACTTTTGTAGGAGCTTTCTGCAGCAATAAAATCTTTGCGCGATGAAATGCTGTCGCGATAAAGCGATTGCAACCGCTCGTACGCGCTTCTAGCTTCGTTGAACTGATTGCTGACAGTAGCAAAATCCTGTTGCAACACGATAAAATCGTTGCTCTCAATAGTGCAAAGTACGCCACCGGCAGGAATAAAATCGCCCAATTCGCGCGAAATGCTTCTGATTGTTCCCGAAATCCGGCTTGTAACTTGCGCCTGCCCTTTCACTGATGAAATCACGTGCCCGTTCACTTTCACGCTTTCGCTAAACTGCGTTTCACGCAAAATGCCGAACTCCATTTGCATCGCTTCAAACTGGCGATTGGCGACGACAATCAGCGATGAGTCCGCGCTGGTTGCTGCAGCTTCGTCACCCGATTTTTTGTTGTTACAGCTAAACAAAACCGCAACGAACAAAACTCCCAAGAAGAAATGTTTATATAATTGCATTTTAGTTGTTTTTTAAAATATTTGAATAACGAAGGCAATGCCATCGTCTCTTGTTCATTCCAGTATCAGATAATTAAGTGCTATCACCGTTTCGTTGTATTTTGCCAAATTGTCCAGATAATCCAATCTTAATTGCATAGCATTTTCCAGACTTTGTATGTACCGGAAAAAATCAATTTCCCCCACTTCGTAACTCGATGCGGCAAACTTTATCAGTTCATCGCTGATTTGTTTACCCGATGTCTGGTAATAATCGATATTCTGGCGATATTTCTCCAGTTCATTTCGCAGCTGTTCATTCGTCGAGCTGTACCGAATTTGATATTGTTGCTTGGAATAATCTGCCATCATGACACTGTATTTTTGCGAAGCAACCCTAGCTTTTTGCTCTCCAAAGAAAAGCGGAATCGAAACTCCCACCTGCCACCCCCAATAACTTTTCGCATTCGCGAATCGGTTTGTTCCGTTGAAAACCTCAACATTGATATTGGGCAACCACAAATTTTTCTCCACACGTAGTAACGCATTTTCGTATTTGAGTTGCTCATCGGCCAATCTTAATCCTGCATTATTATAAATTGTTTCGTTCAACAAAACAGGCTCTAATTGCTGAAAGGGAACGGAAACATTTTCATTTGATTGAAGCAGCAGATTTAATTTCCGATAAGCAATCTGCAAATCTGATGCAGCTTGATTTTGCTGAATATCAATCTGTTGCTGCTTGGTAGTTGCATTCAGTTTTTCCAGATACGCAATTTCGCCCTGCTTGTATTGCGCATCTGCCGATTGCGAAAATTTCCGGTAAATATCGGCAATGTAATTGTAAAGTTGCTGCTTATTTTGCAGGTACACCACCCGATAATACGCCTGAGTAATGCTCTTTTTGAGCCTTTGCAATTCAAGCTCGTAACCCGCCTGTGAAACCGTAACTCCTGCCCGATTGGCTTTATGTTGTGCCGCGTAAACAGTCGGAAAGTTTATTTCCTGTGATGCACCAATTACATACAACGGATAATTGTTTTCAGCAATGTTGTTGGCATCTGTACCATAATATACGCCGGTTTTTCCGATGTTGAAAGCGGCGGGAACAAACGCTTTGCTCCGTTCAATTTGCAACTCATAGGTTTTCAGTTGGCGGTTATTGGCTATTCCGATTGCGATAGCATCTTCGAGCGAAAGCTCACGCGTCTGTGAAAAAACTGATACAGAAATCGTCATCAATATCGGAATAAACCAAAATTTTACTTTTGGAATAACTCCTTTTCGTGGATGACGCTTTTTTCTACGACGTTCATCATTCATAAAATACCCGTAAAGCAAGGGTAAAACAATCATCGTGAGGAAGGTTGAAGTCACCAATCCCCCAATAACCACCGTTGCCAACGGACGCTGAACTTCGGCTCCGGCAGAGGTGGAAACTGCCATCGGAAGGAAACCCATCGCTGCAGAAGCTGCCGTGAGAACTACCGGACGAAGCCTGTCCACGGAACCTTGTACAATTATATCGTGCATATTCACACCTCCATTTTTGTGGCGCAATTCTTTAAAATGTTCAATTAAGACTATCCCATTGAGCACGGCAACACCGAATAAAGCTATAAATCCCACTCCCGCGGAAATACTGAAAGGCATTCCTCTTATCCATAGTAACAACACACCCCCAACGATGGAAAGCGGAATGGCAGAGAAAATAATTATCGTTTCCTTCAACGAATTGAAAGCAAAATTCAGCAGCAAAAAGATAAGCGCGAGCGCTATGGGGACGATAATCATCAACCGCGTGGACGCATTTTTAAGATTCTGATACTGACCACCGTATTCCACATAGTATCCCGATTGTAAATCTACGTTATCCTGCACTTTGTGCTGAATATCCTGTACCACCGATTGCAAATCACGGTTTCGCACGTTCACGCTCACCACCACTCGACGGCGTGTGTTGTCGCGCGATATTTTTGCCGGTCCCGAAGAATATTCAATTTGTGCCAGTTCGCTCAGTCGCACCTGATTTCCGTCGGGTAAGTTCACGTACATTTGCCGGATATTGTCGATATCCTGCCTGAAATCTTCCCGAAAACGAACTACCAAATCAAAACTGCGCTCCTGTTCAAAAACCGTTCCCGAAATCTGTCCGCCAAACGCCATCGACAGGTATTGGTTGAGCGACGCAATGGAGACACCATAATACGCCAGTTTTTCCCGATTATACGTTACCCGCATCTGAGGCAAACCTACGGTTTTTTCGACAATAACATCGGCTGCACCTTGCACGGTACGAGTCTGAGCGGCAACTTCCTGAGCCTTTTCGGCTAAATAATCCAAATCTTCTCCGAATATTTTTACGGCAATATCCGACCGAACGCCGGTTACCAACTCATTGAAGCGCATTTCGATAGGTTGTGTAAACTCGTATTCGATTCCCGGGAAAACCGAGAGCGCCTCTTTAAACTTTTCGGCGAGTTCTTCTTTGCTCTTCGCGTTTTTCCACTCTTTTTTCGGGCGAAGTTTGATGATCATATCAATTTCTTCCATCGACATCGGATCGGTAGGAACTTCGGCAGCGCCAATGCGGCTCACTACCTGATCAACTTCCACAAATTCCTTTTTCAAAATGGATTCCATTTGAGTAGTCATTTCGATGGTTTTTTTCAGCGACGTTCCTGTTTTCAACACAGGTTGAATTACAAAATCACCTTCATCGAGCGTAGGCGTAAATTCCGCTCCAAGCCTGTTGAAAATCAGCAACGCAGCCACCAGCATAACAAGTGCTCCGCCCACAATTATCTTCTTGTGCCCGCACGCCCATTCAATGGAAGGTTTATATGTTTTGTACGCCAGTTGCATTACCTTTGAAACATTCTTTTCCCCTTTTTTCTTAGGTTTCATAAACAGTGCGGATGCAACGGGCAACCATGTCATTCCCAGTAACGAGGCACCGATCACGGCAAAACAAAACGTGAGCGCCATCGGACGGAACATTTTACCTTCCACGCCCGTGAGCGATATTATCGGCACAAAAACAATCAGAATGATGATTTGCCCGAAAATGGCCGAATTCATCATTTTAGATGCTCCTTTTATGGTGATTTCATCGATATAGTTTTTTCGTTCCTGTCCGTGCAACTTGTTAGCTTCGTCGTAATGGTTATTGAGATTGAGAGCGATAAACTCGGCGACAATCACGCCACCATCAATGATAATCCCGAAGTCCAGTGCTCCTAAGCTCATCAGGTTGGCATCGATACCGAAAATATACATCAACGACAACGTGAACAGAAGTGATAATGGAATGATGGATGCAATAATCATCGCTGTGCGCATATTCCCAAGAATGACTAACACTACCAAAATCACAATAAGGCAGCCGAAAAGAAGGTTCTCGAAAACGGTCATTGAGGTACGTCCTATAAGTTCGCTGCGATCGACAATGGGATTGATAAAAATTCCTTCGGGAAGGGATTTTTGCACTTCCGCTACCCTTTCGTGCACTGCTTTGATCACTTTTTTCGAATCGGCATTTTTGAGCATCATGATCTGCCCCATCACTTTTTCGCCCTGACCGTTTGCGGTGATAGCTCCAAAACGGTTTGCGTGCCCGAATTGCACCACGGCAATATCGCCGATAAGCACAGGAATTCCGTTGCGGTTCTTAACCACAATGTTACGAATATCGTCCAGCGATTTTATGGCTCCGTCGCCCCGAATAAAATAACTTTGGTTGTTTTTCTCGATATAGGATCCGCCGGTTATATTGTTGTTGTTATCGATGGCTTCGAAAACTTCCATCAGAGTAATTCCCTGACTCCGAATCAATTCAGGATTAATAGCAATTTCGTATTGCTTGAGGAAACCACCCCACGTATTCACTTCCACCACACCAGGAATTCCCGATAATTGTCTTTTCACGATCCAGTCCTGGATGGTGCGCAAGTCGGTGGTGGAATACTGGTTTTCATAGCCCGGTTTTTCATCGAGAATATATTGATAGATTTCGCCTAATCCGGTAGTTACAGGGCCCATCATAGGCGTACCGAAGCCCTGAGGAATATTTTCGGATGCTTCTGATATTTTTTCGGCAATAAGCTGTCTTGGCAGATAAGTTCCCAGTTTTTCATCAAAAACAATGGTTACAACCGACAAACCGAACTTCGATACAGAACGGATTTCCTGCACACCGGGCAAATTGGCCATGGCCAGCTCAACCGGCATGGTGATGTACTGCTCTACGTCCTGTGTTGCCAGGTTAGTAGATGTTGTTATCACCTGCACCTGATTGTTGGTAATATCGGGAACCGCACCTACCGACAAATTTAGCAAAGCAAACGTTCCAAAACCAACAATAGTAATGGTGAAAAGTATGATAATCAGCTTGTGTTTGACACTAAATCGAATTATTTTATTCAACATACGTTAATGAATAAATTATCCTGAAGATGAAACCATGAAAGAGTTTTCATATAAAATCCTGAAAACTATACAAATGAACAAAAAAAATGCAGGATAAATCAAAAAAGATTCATCCTGCATCTTAATTTTTTCTTGTTCTAAATAAGAAAAACCGAAAATTTCAAGTTATCTCTCAAAATGTGAGCAGCTTAATCTTCAACATAAGGCTATCTTTAACATTCACTTTTACGTCATTAAATGATGGGGTTTTTAGTTTGGGTTTCACATTGTTTGAAAAACCGATGCTTTCTTTTAGAATTCCCAATAAATTGAAATCACATTTCCCGTTGGCATTCTTATCGTGAAGGATGGTAAAAGCGTATTCACCTTCTTTCAAATCGGTTATTTCAACGCTTACCGTTTCAGAATCGGCCGGTACGGACACCATTTTAATTTGGCTTCCTATTTTGGCAAAATTCACCGGGCTGTTGTAGATGCCTATCAAAATATTGCCTTTTGCTTCTTTTATATTGGTGACATTTACTGTCACTTTTTGCGCCACTGTGTTTACAGCAAATGCGGATAACAAACAAAAAAATAGTACAGATTTTTTCATATTTTTCAACTTTTTAGTTATAAAGTTCTGGTTTATGGTTAGATATATCAAAACTACAAAAATTTTAAACAAATGATTAAAACATCTGGTTAAATATTATTAAACGTGGAAAATTGAATCTTTTTTTGATTGAATATATTGAAATTACATTATCTTTGTACGATACTATCGTAGCTATCTATAATAAGAAAAATGTGACATATTCATTTCTAAATTGTAACCTATGAAAAAAATCATCTCATTTGCAGTTGTTGTCTTAATCGCTATTATCTCCACAAGCGTATTCTCTCAGAACAGTAATCTGAACTACAAGACAGTACCCAACGATCCGATCAACACACGCATTTATACGCTGGACAACGGATTGAAAGTTTACATGAGCGTGAACCCCGAAACGCCACGCATACAAACGTACATTGCAGTACGCGTGGGAGGGAAAAATGATCCGGCTGAAACTACCGGATTGGCACACTATTTTGAACATTTGATGTTTAAAGGTTCCAAGAAATTCGGAACGCAGGATTATTCCAAAGAAGAACCACTTTTGAAAGAAGTGGAACGTTTGTTTGAACTGTACCGCAGCACCCAAAACGAAAATGAGCGCAGAGCCATCTACAAACAAATTGACAGCGTTTCATTCGAAGCATCTAAGTTTGCCATTCCTAATGAGTATGACAAACTGATGTCGTCCATCGGTGCTAGCGGAACCAATGCCTACACCGGTTTCGACATGACAGTTTACACGGAAAATATTCCATCGAACCAAATCGAAAACTGGGCAAAAATTCAGTCTGATCGTTTTGAGAACAATGTAATCAGAGGATTTCACACAGAGTTGGAAACCGTTTACGAAGAAAAAAACATGTCGCTCACACGCGACAGCCGCAAAGTGTATGAAAAAATGCTGGCGTCACTTTTCCCGCATCACCCTTACGGAAAACAAACCGTATTGGGAACGCAGGAACATTTGAAAAACCCGTCCATCATCAACATCAAGAATTATTACAAAACATATTACGTGCCCAATAATATGGCAGTGTGTCTTGCTGGCGATTTCAATCCCGATGAAATGATTAAAGTCGTAGATTCGTATTTCGGGAAATTACGCCCAAATCCGAATTTACCAACACTCAACACATCTGCTGCCACGCCCATCAACGAACCTTTGATTTCTGAAGTGCTGGGGCTGGAAGCAGCCAATATTATGCTCGGATGGCGTTTTGGAGGATGGAACACGCCCGATAAAGATATGCTCGATATGATTGGAATGATCATGAGCAACGGGCAAGCCGGATTAATCGACTTGAACCTGCTGCAACAACAAAAAGTTCTCTCGGCATATGCGGGATCCAGCAGTATGGCGGATTATTGCGCATTCATTATGAGCGGAAATCCTAAACAAGGACAAGCGTTAGAAGAAGTACGTGATTTGCTGCTCGGCGAAATCGATAAACTGAAAAAAGGTGATTTTTCCGACGAACTCCTGACAGCAACCATCAACAATATGAAACTAACCCAAATGTATCGTATCGAAAGCAACAGCGGACGTGCAAACTGGTTCGTAAACTCATTCATAAACGGAACGGACTGGACAGATGAAGTCACACGAATCGACCGTATTTCAAAGATAACGAAACAACAGATTGTGGATTTTGCCAACAAGAATTTCGGTAATAATTACGCCGTTATCTACAAACGGGAAGGGAAAGATCCTAACGAACTGAAAATAGATAAACCACAGATCACGCCTATCGCAACAAATCGTGACGTGAGCAGCGATTTCTTGCGTGAAATTCAATCGACAAAAGTTACGCCCATTGAACCGGTTTTTCTGGATTTCGATAAAGATATGAAAATCCTACGTGGTAAGTCTAATGTCCCCGTTCTCTATAAAAGAAACACCACCAACGGCGTTTTCAGCCTCACTTACGTTTTCGACATGGGTAACAACACCGATAAAGCACTTGGAACAGCTTTCCAATACATGGAATATCTTGGCACTTCCAAAAAATCGCCGGAACAAATTAAA